>Ga0214216_1000730_pt1 | contig 10509 bp, 13 predicted proteins | sample TroBogypolimnion_12_FD_153054 | JGI IMG/M metagenome (GOLD analysis project Ga0214216, IMG submission 153054) | Freshwater microbial communities from Trout Bog Lake, WI - 27JUN2007 hypolimnion | ecosystem: Environmental > Aquatic > Freshwater > Lake > Hypolimnion/Profundal zone | place: Trout... | reverse complement strand
TAGTTTGACAAAATAAATAATAAATTGTAATATTTTATCAGTTAGTCCCTTTACAATTTGTTTAATTTTAAATTCTTTTATCATGAAGATGGTTATTTTAAGTAAGAAAAATCGTTCTTCTGTTCTTTGCAGATTAGTGAACGAAGTAAATGCTGGCGGCCCAAGGTGCTGTTATACAGCCTGTAGCCGATGTAAGTAAACAAAGTATTAACAAGAAAGGAGAGAGTAATCTCTCCTTTAATTAAAAATTAGTTAGTCATGGAAAATAATGAGATCAAATTATCCAGGTGGAGTCACTTTTTCTTTTTAGAAGAAACAGTAGCCGTTTATCATGCGCTTTCTATGTTTGTCCTTTTCATTGAAAAAGAAAAAGGATATCAGTTACTCGATTTAAAAGACGAAAACGTAAGCATGGAATTGTTGTTAAATATTGTTAATGAAGACGAGCTAGAGATTCTACTTCAAAATGATATTTTTGTAAAAAATTCTGATTATGATTTGCGGCAAATCATTAATTTAAGAGAATTGCTTGTGAAAGATACTAAACTCGATTTGATGTATTTGCTGCTAACTGACAATTGTAATATGAAGTGTCGTTATTGTTTTGAAGACACTCCTAAGAAACCAATTAATTTTCAGGAATCTATGATGAGTGAAGAAACAGCGGTAAAATCAATTGATTTTTTTGCTCGTGTTACGCGAAAATATGGCAGAGAAGGTAGTAAAAAAGTAATTCATTTATATGGAGGTGAACCGTTACTTAATCCACGAGCCTTAAAAGCAGCTGTCTTAAGAGTGGAAGAATTGAAGATAAGCGGTGGATTACCAGGAAACTCAGAAGTTATTTTAATAACAAACGGATTACTGTTAACTGACGAATTGGCAAAATTTTTGTCAATTCATGGCGTGTCAATGGGTCTTTCTATTGATGGACCTAAACATATTAATAATATTCATCGGCTGGCGAAAGACGTTGGAATAGATGTTTTTGCTAGAGTTTTTAAAGCTTATAATTTAGCGGTTAATAATGGAATTACGGTTGGTTTATCTGCTACTTTAACCCCGGAAGTTGTTAATAATTTTCCCGAAGTTTTGGATTATTTTATTAATAATTTGAAAATTAAAGATGGATTAAGCTTTAACATTTTACATTTTAACCCTAGTGTCCCGGTAGATGAAAATTATTTTCAAAAAGCAGCAGAATGTCTGATAAAAGCATTTGAGCAATTTAGAAAATTAAATATCTATGAAGAGAGAATGATGCGTAAAGTTAAAGCCTTTGTTGACCAAGAGGCGATGCTGGCTGATTGTGGCATTGTTGGAAATCAAGTTGTAATAGCACCCGATGGGCAAGTTGGTGCTTGTCAGGACTTCGTCAAACCTAGAACATATTTTAATGGTTCCATTTATAATGAAAAATACGATCCCGTTGTAAGTGGTTTATTTTCCGAATGGGAAAGACGTTCGCCGTTGTTTATGGAAGGATGTTTTGATTGTGAGGCAGTTGCTATATGTGGCGGTGGTTGTCCTGCTAGCGTTGAACTAAAAACAGGTAATAGATGGAATGTTGATAAAAGAATTTGCCCCCATAGCAAGAAGACTCTTTCTTGGCTTATTTCGGAATCTTATAAAAATATTATTTCGGAAAATGTTTAAAAGTGTTATAATAAGGGTAAATAATTTTTTACCCTTATTTTTTTATGCATCCAAAAATTAAATTTAAAATAAATACCAGTAAAGATGTTTCTACTTTTTTTAATTTTTTAGAAGAAAGAAAATATGATGATGGTCGTAATTTTGAATGGGCTGTTATAAAATATCATCCATACTTTAATAGTTTTAAAAATGATTCTGATTTTTTGGTAACTAAAAAAGAAGTTAAACAATATGTTAGTAGATATTATTTAAAAAATAAAGAGCAAATAAAAAAAAACTTTCTTATATTTGAAAATAATTGGCAGATTAAAGAAAAATATTTTTTTGAGCTAGTTAAGAAAATATTTCCAAATACTAAATGGCCAAAAGGAAAGTATATCGCTTATTCGACTATTTGGGGCATGTATCCAAGATTTTTAGAGAATAAGACTTTTCAGATTCCTGGCATAGTTAAGAATAAAAAAGCTGTCTCGCTCATTGTTGCCCATGAGTTGTTGCATTTTATATTTTTTACTTATTTTTTAGATAAATATAAAAAATATAAGTCTCATAAATATGATTTTTTTGTTTGGCATGTTTCGGAAATTTTTAATTCCATAATTTTACACCAGACAGAGTGGATAAAATTGTTAGAATCGGAAAACCAAGATTACCCCGAGCATGAAAAGATTATTTCTAAGTTGAGTAAATATGAAATAACGCCATTAAGTTTGATAGATAAGATTATTTTTGAAGTAGAAAATAGTAAGTTATGATTAAAGTAATTTACAGTGGAATTGATTTAAAAAAAGTGGAAGAAGAGGTTTCAAAAGCCTTTGATTTTGTGTACAAAACTTTTTTAATTAAGACTACAAATATTACAGTTCGCGTTTATAATAATCGATTAGATTTTAACAAATTTTTAAATAGGCAAACCGAATCATGGCTAGTGGCTAACACATCTGATAATAATGAAATAGATATTTTAAGTCCGACGGCTATGCAGAATGAAAGCAGCCATAGCAAAAATGAATTTTTACCTATTTTAAAACACGAATTTACTCATTTATTTATAGATAATTTAGCTAAGGGAAGATCTATCCCAATGTGGTTAAATGAGGGGTTTGCGGCTTATATTGCTAAACAGTATCAAAAAAAAGTAGAGCCTGTTTATCTTGAGGATAATTTTTGTAAAAAATTAGATACTCAAAGAGGCTGGAATGAAAATGTAAATTTTGGAGCTTATACTATCTCAGCCTTATTTGTTAATTTTTTGATAAGAAAATACTCTTTGGCAAAAATAAAACAATTAATATCTTCATTAGACAAACACTACTATTATGATAATTTTGAAAATATTTTCTTTAAAGTATATAAGAAAACTTTAAAAGATACAGAAAAAGAGTTTATTTTAGAAATTAATAAATAAGGCAAGATTTTTAACAAAATAGTATTAAAAATGCTATTTTTTGTTTATATGGATAAACCTAGTCAAACAATTAATTTAATTTGGAAAAATTTTTTATTAGGTGGTTTCATTCTTGATTTAGGCTGTGGACAGGGACGTGATTCTTTATTTTTAGCTAAAAATAATTTTTGGGTGACGGCAATTGATAGTTCGGAAGTGGCTATTAATCAAATTAAGGTTAAGAAAAATGAGTTTTGTCTTGATAATTTAGAACTAGTTTGGGATGATATTAGTAATTTTAAGATAGTGCATGATAAATATGATACAATAATTTGCCGTAATGTTTTAAACTTTTTAAATAAAGATAAGGCTTTAGAGATAATAAATAGTATAAAGACAAATTCTAAAATAGGATCATATATTATTGTTGATGTTTTCACAAAAAATGACCCTAGTTTTTTAAGTAATAATAAATTTACCTGTTATTTTGAAGAACAGGAATTATTAAAGATATTCTCAGATTTTAAGGTTGTTTATTATTTAGAAAATATTATTTTAGATAATGGTCACCCAGGTTTTGAGATGCCACACAAACATGGAGTTTCAAAAATAATAGTTCAAAAGTAGCTTTCATTGGCATTTTTACAAATCTCAGTGTGAATAGAGTCCCTGTCTCTCCGCGATCATAGTGAACAAGGCTAAAACCTTGTTTTTTGGTACCAAAAAGTTCCAAAGTCAGATAGAGAGTAAGCAAAAAGCATTGTTAAATAATAGAATATTTTATCTAATATTAATATAAGTATTTAAAGTTCCAAAGTAGGCATACTTATATATTGACATATGTGGTAAAATATGATATCATTTAATTATTAAAATAGTTCAATAAAAAATAAGATTTATAATATAAACTTCATAAAAATCACGCAATGACAACAAAAAAACGTATTTTCTGGTATTCTTTTTTGGTAATACTTTGCTCAATTCATGTTTACAATTTTATTATTGACGTAAAGTATCATAACTCTAATCATGCCCCGTCAATAAACGGCGAAAAAATGAAGGAATCTGATGGATATTTTTTCTCTTCAAGTCAAGATTCTTCAAAAGTTTGTTATTACGTTAAGACTAGCCTGGTTCAGGAAAATTGTAATTGTTGGATCTGTAAACATAAGGAAGCCTTGTTAATTAAAGCTGGAATTGCTCTTAATATCATTAATGAGCAAAAATTGGCCGCAAAAGATGAAGACTCGATGAGCCAAGATTTAGGTGTTATCATGACTCACAACTAAGTGTTAAAAGGGATAATAGAGGCTCATTAAAAATATGAGTCTCTTTTTTTATTCTCTTGACACCGCTCCAACTACGTCCCTCTCTCCCCGCAGTTAGATAAAGAATAGAGCTAAGACTCTATTTTTTAGTGAAAAATACTATTTATCGTCATCAATTCACTAATTATTGACATTTATTAGTAAATAGTATATAATACCAGTATACTAACAATAAAAGAATATGGCGGTAACAAAACCGATAAAAAATAATATTACAGCCTTAAAAAGTGAATTTGATTCTTTACGAAAAGGAAAGGAATCGCTTTTAGCAATGATTGATGAGGCTGAGGCGCCCGAAAGCGTCTATAATTCCAACGCTATCGAAAATTCAACGCTAACCTTAAAGGAAACGGAAAAAATTCTTTTGGATATGGAAGTTTCTCGTGATGTGTCGGTGCGCGAGGTTTATGAAGCTAAAAATTTAGCGCGGGTTATCGGTTATATGCGTAGCAAAGCCCAGGAGACAGAAATAAATCCAGAAATTATTTTACTCTTGCATCAAATGCTTATCGGCGGAATCAATGATGATATCTCCGGTCGTTTTAGAAAACCAGGAGAATACGTTCGTGTTGGAACATACATTGCTCCAGCGCCGGAACTAGTGGAAAAGATGATTAACGAAATAATTATAAAATATACTAGTGACTTATCTGAATACTTTTTGGATAAAATTGCTAAATTTCATTTAGAATTTGAAACTATTCATCCATTTTGTGACGGCAATGGTCGCATCGGACGAGTTTTGATTTGTTTTCAACTTCAAAGGCTTGGTTTTCCAATGGTTATTATTCGTGACCGTGATAAAAAAGAATATTATAAATCTTTTGACGAGTACAGAGAACAAAAAAACACGAAGCAAATGGAAAAAGTTGTTTCACTGGCCTTAATAGAATCTTTACATAAAAGAATCACTTATCTGAAAGGTGAACAGATAATTACCTTGTCTGCCTTTACTAAAAATAATAAGTTATCTGCTACAGCCATGACTAATGCCGCTCGCCGTCAAAATATCCCCGCTTTTAGAGAGAAGGGCGTCTGGAAAATTTCTGAAAGTTTTATTTATAATCCCAGAAAGAAAAATATATGATAATCAAAAATATTATTCAAATTGGTAATCCAATACTGAGCCGAAGATCAGAAATTGTTACCGATATTAAATCTAAAGAAACTGAAAAAGTAATCAAAAATTTAACTGATTCCGTACGCTATCATGGTTTAATCGGAATGGCCGCTTCCCAGATTGGTGAAAAATTAAGAATTTTTGTAACCGAAGTCAGAAATACTAAATATCGTAATTTAGAAACAGATAAATTGCGGGTTTATATCAATCCAAAAATTGTTTGGTTATCAAAAAAAGAGGTTACAATTTATGAGGGGTGCGGAAGTGTGGCCTACGCTAAATTATTTGCCCCAGTTAAAAGACCGGAAAAAATAATCATTAAAGCCACCAATGAGAATGGCAATGAATTTGAACTAAAAGCTGATGGTATGTTAAGCCGGGTAATTCAACACGAATATGACCACTTAGATGGCATTGAGTTTACTGAAAAAATAACTGATATGCGTAAAATAATGAGCTCGGAAGAGTATAAGAAAATTAACTTGATTAAAAAGAAACAATAATTGTTCGAACCACATTCTAATTTCCAATCTGGTTAAGGCCGGAGAAATCATAAAAATGATGAGGTTCAAAAAATAAAGAAGATTGATTTCGAATATAAGTTGAATAGATTTTTATTTAGCATTTTAGAATAGTTAACATATGAAAGTCTCTAAAATTTTCCCACTAGTAGCTATTGTAACGATGATCACTTTTACTTCTCCGGCTCTAGCCAACAGCACAGTAAAAGCTGTGGCGGCGCCAGGTAGTAAAAATATTTTTAGCACCTATCTTTTTGAACATAATCTTTCCACGGGTATGATAAGTGGTGACGTTCAAAAATTGCAAGAATATCTCAACGCGCATGGATTTATTATCTCTCAGTCTGGCGCCGGATCAATAGGTAAAGAAACTAATAAATTTGGTGCCGCGACGTATGCCGCGCTTATTAAATTTCAAAAAGCTAATAAGATTTTGCCGGCTAGCGGATCTTTTGGACCTTTAACTAGGAAAATTATTAACAACACTCAGTCGATAAAAGCCAGAGCAGCTAATAATTCAGCGAGCGCAAGTGCCCATTCTGTAACTGTTGCAAGTGCAGTTATTTCTTCCAGTTTGATTGCCAGCACAACGGACGCTATCGCCAGTACAACTAGTGTTGTAACTAGTATTAGTAATGGGCGCATCATCGCCGCTAATCCCTGTACCAGCTGGACCTATACAGACTGGAGCGATTGTTCACCTTGGCATAATCAAACTAGAAGTATTTTAACTTCTTGGCCTGCTAATTGTTCGGGCGGGGCTTATGTTTTAGAACAAGCTTGCGATCTAACCGCTAATCCGGCCACTTCAACCGCTGTTATCGTTGCCACCTCAACTATTTTAGCCAATATGGCAGCCTCAAATGCCAGCTCGACTAATACCGGTTTGGATAATTTTTTGTTAGCGGCCGCTTTTGTGGATAACACTCAGGATGTTGGCCTTAGCTGTAAATTATGGGTTAACAAGATTCTCGGTGAAGCTACTGGCGGGTTATTATCTTTGCCTTTTTCACAAGCCAATAACTATTCTTGGGCGCTTGATCCTGTTGGTCGTGTAATTGATCGCAAGACAACCATTGAAAATGCTGACCGAGCCGATATCCTCCAATTTGTCGCTGGCGATACGCCTCACACGGCCATTATTGTTACTAAAACGCCAACCGGAATGGTTTGGATTCATAGCAACTGGGAAAAAAGTGACGTGGTTAGTGTGGATTTTATTAATTACACTTATTTTAATTCTATCGCTGGTAATAATTATTCTATTTATCATGTGTATTAGTAACAGGATATGGGCTTAAGAATAAAAAATAAAAAATAATTTTTAGCTGTATCCTTTTATCTTTATTGGTCGCCGTTGTTTGAATTCCACGAAAGAACGTGCCTTGATCTTGTTGTTGTTACTCCAGAGGAACTTGGTTTTGAGCCAATGTTTGAGTCTTGTGCTAATTATGAAAATATTTGCGCAAAAGCTGACACGTTGGGCTTAGATAATTGCCCTCCTGAACCCGGAATGTTACTAGCGCTACCCCAGGAGGAGTTTATTGCTTTAGGATGTCGTGATATAATTACTATATATGAAGAATTTAACCTTATTTAAATGGGGCGCAACTCACGCTCTTGGGGTGTTGGTTTACATCTTTCTCTTGGCCACCTTTTTTAGTAAAGCCAACGATTTTTTTGGCAAAACTGATCACAGCATAGTTAGCCCTATGGCCGCTTTAATGCTCTTCGTTTTTTCGGCTTTAGTAACTGGCGGACTAGTCTTGGGAAAACCACTAATGCTTTATTTGGATGGTCACAAAAAAGAAGGTGTTAAATTATTATTCTTTACCGGCATTGGTTTGTTTGTTTTTATGGTCCTAGTCTTTACTATTTTACTTATCATGAAATAGAAAAATATACTATATTATTAAATAATAATAAAATTATGAATTTTGAAAATCATTCGGTAGATTCTATTGAAAACAAAGAGGAAAACAAAAGTAAAAAAGTAGAAAACTCTAATCAGGGTCAAGAATTTAAAGAAGATAAAGAAGCGGCGGAAAACCTGTCTCAAGAATGTCTCAGGCATATGAAATCTGGCGAGGATGTTTGTAACGCCCTTAAAGAAATCGGGCAAGACACTGCCTATAAAGGTCTTGAAAAAAGACAAAAGGAGTGGGATGATTCGTCACGATTGTTGTCCGGTATGAGTCGTTTTAGTAATTTGGAAAATGCTCCAGATGAGGAATTAGATGAGGAGTATTTAAAGAATTTTGAATCCCAGTCAGGGACTTATTATCTTGGCAGTTTAGTTGCAGCTCTAGATTCTGCCGCGTTTAAATCAGGATTCTTTAATGCTTATCACAACAAACCAACAGAAGAAATGCCGGCTGATTTATTAAAAAATATCAATATAGTTGAAAGATTAATCGAGGCGTCGAAGAGGGTAAATGCAAGATCTGAAAAAATAAAAGAGGTTATGTAATTTATCAAAAAAATAAAGAAAGACCTTATAAAAATAGTTCCAGCATTAGAACTATTTTTTGTAATTAATATATAATTTTTAACAAAAATGTTATAATTTAAGATATGAAAAATACTGCATTAATTACTGGCGCTTCTTCCGGGATTGGCAAGGAATTAGCATTAATACACGCCGAAAAAGGTGGCGATTTAATTCTTATTGCTCGTGACAAAAAAAGACTCGAAGAAGTTAAAAAAGAAATAGAAAACAAATACCCAGTTAATGTTTCGATTATTGATAAAGATTTAAGTCTGCCGTGTGCCGGCAAAGAAGTTTATTTTAAAGTCAAAGAAATGGGAGTTGAAATTGATTACTTAATAAATAATGCTGGTTTTGGTGGTATTGGAAAATTTTATGAACGAGAGTGGGATAGAGACTTGGCCATGATAAACCTGAACATTGTTGCTCTTACCGAGCTCACGAGAATGTTTTTACCGGATTTTGTAATAAGAAATAAAGGAAAAATATTAAATGTCTCGTCAACTGCTTCGTTGTTTCCTGGACCGCTTCAAGCAGTTTATTTTGCAACCAAAGCTTATGTTACATCATTTAGTAATGCTCTAGCTGAAGAATTAAGCCACTCTAATGTTACCGTTACAACCCTTTTACCTGGCGCCACTAAGACGGAATTTGGAAAAATATCTGGCATGGATAAGACGGTGATGTTTCAAAAAACAGCCAGCGCCAGAAGCGTCGCGCAAGATGGTTATAATGCTATGATATCAGGTAGGCTAAATATTATTTCAGGGATAACATTTTCGCAAAAAATATTATTCTTTTTAGTTCCATTTCTGCCAAAAAGAATGATACTTAAGCAAATTAGAATAATGCAAGAAGTTGCGGAATAAAATAATTATTATTTTCTATATATAAATTACACTAACTCAAAGTGCTTTAAGCTAAATGGTTTGAAATAAAAAATAAAAACGCCCAGTTTTTAAACCGGGCGTGTTTTTTATTTTTGGGGAGCGATTAGACCTACGACTGAATGCTTATCCGGATAAATTTTAAATCCCGGGCGACTAATCCAGAGGCCGCCGATAAATTCCGGCGCTTCTTGTGAAGCAGAACAAAAAAATACCAAGCGATAAGTCATCCGCCAATGAGACGCCCCAACAGAAGCTAGTGGCATGTGAAATTTCTGTAGATAGGTGGTTTCTTCGTGGATGAATTTGATGATGGAGCCTCTAGTGGCAAAACCTTTATGATTACCGAAGACTCTCCACTCAGGATACCAGATTTTAGTTAAGCTTTTGTCATTTTTTATACAAAATGGCTGGCTAAAATCAAGTATTTTTTCATAATCATTAGCACAGACTCTTTGCCATAGACCGAGTTTTTCTCCAAGAGGGTAATCGATTTTAAAGTTAGAGTCTTTTGATAGTTCAATTTTACTTTTTAACCAGTGCTTTTCTGAACCCAAGAGTGAACCGGCTAAATCAAGAATTATTTCCGCCGATTTCAAACCATTACCATAACTAATTAAATTTAACTGTCCATTAGGAGCACAGTCAATTTCGGCAAAAAAATTTTGCTTTTTTTCTGGCTGCAGATTGATTAATAATTCCTTAGCCTGATTTTCATAAGACCGGTCCAGCTCTAATATTTCATTAGAGTTTTTAAATAGATTTTTCTTTTCCATGACACCTAATTTTTAAAATTAAACATTAAACGCTATTTGATGATAAAGTTGTTAAAAAACAAAAAATCGGATAATGCTCCGATTTGAATTGATTGATAATTTGCGGGCCGCCTTTTAGCAGGCTTCTTTTTTATCAACAAAACCAAACCGGACATTCATCCAGCAATTCATATTATTATTTTGGTTGGTTTTGTTTGATAATTTAAACATGGGATTATTTTAGCATAATTTGGTTAAAAGGCAAGTCTGTTTTAGGTACACACATTTTGCACTCTGGCCAAGGCCTCATTGGGGGTAAGACCATCTAAAGCACAATGTTCTAAATTATTATAATAAACATTCCATA
>Ga0214216_1000718_pt1 | contig 10675 bp, 8 predicted proteins | sample TroBogypolimnion_12_FD_153054 | JGI IMG/M metagenome (GOLD analysis project Ga0214216, IMG submission 153054) | Freshwater microbial communities from Trout Bog Lake, WI - 27JUN2007 hypolimnion | ecosystem: Environmental > Aquatic > Freshwater > Lake > Hypolimnion/Profundal zone | place: Trout... | reverse complement strand
GGACTCGCCCTCTGTCAGGTGCAGATTTCCTTCGGGCTGGTCAAACTCTCCGGGAAAGCCTCCTCCTTCATCATAGATGCCTATCCGATGAAGATTGTAGCCTCCGACGTGTTTTTGATTCTGGTCTCCGTCTCCCTCATCGGTTTTCTGGCAGCCTGGTATCCGGTCCGGTTTATCTCCGACAAACTTTTCAGAGACGAAAATCACTGATCCTGAATTTTCTTCCGGGGACAACGGATTTGAATATTCTTTATCTTTGTAACATGATCCATTGGGAAGAAGAAAGAACCAACTATTTTGGAGCCCTGTTTTTTGCGGTTCTGTTCTTCTTGTTGCTCACATCCGTCTCCGCCACCATGAGGGATCGGCTCTCCCTTTCTGCCCAGGCGCAGTTCAAAAGCGAGTTGACGTTGACGGCTGCCAGGGCCGTGCCGGCGGATGTCATTCAAATTCCGGATGTTCAAAGCAGTTGCCGGTCCTTGCGCTATTCCACCCATTTGACGCTCTTCTGTGAAACTTTCCGGTTGTTTGCAGCCGAACGTGCCAATGCACATAGCCTATCTCAGCTTGAAAAAAAGGAACTTTTGATCAAGACCATCTTCAACCGCAAATCGATTTGTCTTCGAATTCCACCCCCCGACGCTGAAGAACTCCCGATTTTAGGTTAACATTCCAGCATTTTTACATTTATTTCCACCTCCCCGGAGGGAGGGAGGCAATTTCATTTAACTTAAAATCATTGAATCATGAAAACCATATTGTACACATTCATCGCCATTTTTGTGTTCGGCATTATGAAGCCGGCATTCACCAACAGCGCTCTCAAACAAAGCAGCCTCCTCATTCAGGCTTCAGACGGAAAAGCATCGGTGCAACAACTTGAACAATCCGTCAAAATCATTTCCGCCAGACTGGCTGATTTCAGTCCGGAGAAATTTGAGGTGACTATCCTGCCCGGCAAGAACCAGATCCGCGTCAGCGCAGACAATATCCCTGATTTGAAAATGGTAGAAAGCCTGCTTACCCAAAAAGGAGAAATGGCCTTTTATGAAACCTACGATCGTGCGGGTGTGCTCGAACTGCTAAAAGGAGATTCTACGCTATTTTCACTTCTCGAAAGCAAAAGTAACCGCTCCAGTGATGCCAGACTTGGATGCACCTCTGAAGCGGGCATGACCAGGGTAGACAGTTACCTTGGCAAATATGGACCCGTCCAGGATTGTAAATTTGTGTGGGACCAGCAGGAGAAGGCAGCATGCTGCTTGTATGCCTTAAAAACCAAGGAGGGGATAGGGGCCGTTGTAGTTGGTTCCGAGATTGAAAGCGTCAAATACAACCAGGAAAAATCCGCCAGGTACAACGATACATCAATTAAACTGAAACCATCTGCGGTGGCTTTGTGGGAAGATGTGACAAAACGGAATATCAACCATGCCATAGCCATCGTCCTCGACAACAAGGTTCTTGCTGCACCTGTAGTGAGGTCTGTGATCTCAGGAGGCAACTGTTCCATCACAGGCAATTACACGGAAAGCGAGGTCAGGTACATCGCCGCATTGGGCAACAACGGAGTACTGCCGTTGAGCCTCATTGTTGTAAAATGAAAATCAGAATAAAACACTGTTATTCTGTATCTTTAATCTCTTTTATATCCCCCTCACCGGGTGACTCAGAGTCACCCGGTGAGTTTTTTTTGCGGGAAGCATATATTTTCTTACTTTTCACAAGTTAACCATTCTATATCTTTATTTATGAACAGACGACTTGCCTTGTGGTCCATCACCGTTGGTTTGGGCGGATTTCTTTTCGGACTTGACGTTGCCGTGATTTCCGGTGCAGAACAGGCCATTCAGCGGTTGTGGGGCCTCAATGACTGGCTGCACGGCACCGCCATCGCCATGGCCCTTTACGGTACGGCCTTTGGCGCTGCTCTGGGAAACATACCGGCAAACAAAATCGGCAGGAAAAAGTCGCTGATCTGGATCGGCGTACTCTTCTTCATTACTTCGATTGGTGCTGCATTGTCGGTCAACGTGTATCTGTTTATGTTCTTCCGCTTTCTGAGTGGATTGAGTATAGGTGCCTCCTCGGTGGTCGCCCCTGTCTATATTTCCGAAATTGCCCCTCCCAAATACCGTGGACGGATGGTGATCTCCTTCCAGTTGAACGTAGTAACCGGGATCCTGATTGCCTATTTTTCCAATTACCTTTTGCAGGGGGTAGGTGGAGCCAACGACTGGCGCTGGATGCTGGGAGTCGTTGCCTTGCCCTCCCTCGTTTTTTCGACCCTGATGCTTTTCACCCCGGAGACCCCCAGGTGGCTGGTCCTCTACAAAAAAGATGATGAAGCGGCCAAAAGGGTGCTGGCCCTGACCGGTGAGGCTTCCGACCATCTGATCGATGAGATAAAGGCATCTGTCTCCGCGGTCAGGGAATCCCTCTTCAGCAAAAAATTTCTAAGACCGCTGATACTGGCTTTTCTGATCGCTTTCTTCAACCAGCTATCGGGCATCAATGCCATCATCTATTTTGCGCCCAAAGTATTTGAGATGGCTGGAATTGCCAGAAATGGCGCACTCCTTTCGACGGTAGGAATAGGGGTTGTCAATTTGCTGTTTACTCTCACCGGCTGGTACCTGATCGATCGTTTTGGAAGAAGGACCCTGATGTTTATCGGGTCATTCGGGTATATTTTTTCACTTTCCATGATTGCCGTCTCCTTCAACGGCACCGACCACAGTGCAATCGTCTATTATGTATTTCTCTTCATTGCCTCACACGCCATCGGACAGGGAGCCGTCATATGGGTCTTTCTTTCCGAACTATTTCCCAATTCCGTCCGCGCAAGCGGTACCTCTTTCGGCTCATTGACCCATTGGGTTTTCGCGGCATTGGTTGCGCAGGTTTTTCCCTTCTTTGCCACCCATCTGCCGGGATCCTTCATCTTTGGATTTTTTGCTTTCATGATGGTGCTTCAGTTGCTCTACGTCTGGAAGATGATGCCGGAGACGAAAGGAATTGCCCTGGAGGACATGGGGGGCACCATGGTATTGCATTAGACTCCATTATAGTAACTTGAGGAAATTTTCCAACACCTGATATCCGTGATAAAACTGTTCAAGGGTCTTTATTTCCAAGTCATTGTGGCCATCCTGCTGGGGGTGCTGCTCGGCGTATTTCAACCCGGAATTGCCGAAACCATGAAGCCCCTTGGGGATGGCTTCATCAAGTTGGTCAAGATGATGATCGCCCCCATCATTTTTGCCACGGTCGTGACGGGTATTGCGGGCATGCAGGACACCAAGAAGGTTGGCAGGGTCGGATTTAAAGCCATCATCTATTTTGAGATCATCTCCACCCTTGCACTGATCATCGGGCTGATCATCGTGAATTTATTTCAGCCCGGTGCAGGGATGCACATCGATCCATTGACACTGGACCAATCGGCTGTCGCGAAATTTGTAAAGCCGGCACAAGGGCACGGAGTGGTAGATTTTTTCACGAACATCATCCCCGAAAACATTGTCAGCGCACTTGCAGAAGGCAATATCCTGCAGGTACTGCTCTTTTCCGTACTTTTAGGATTTGCGCTATCCAATGTCGGCGAGAGGGCGGCTCCTTTTCTGAGAGGGATCAAATCACTGGAATCAGGTCTTTTCGGCGTGATCAAAATCATCATGAAGGTGGCACCGCTGGGTGCTTTCGGGGCCATGAGCTTTACCATAGGGAAATATGGACTGGGCTCCCTGGCATCGCTGGGTCAGCTGATGCTCTCCTTTTATACCACTTGCATCATCTTCATCGTTTTGGTTTTGGGTTCGGTGATGAAGCTGACAGGATACCGGCTCATTCGGTTGCTGAAATACATCAAGGAAGAAATTTTAATTGTTTTGGGAACCTCCTCCTCCGAGGCAGCACTTCCGGGTCTGATGGAAAAGATGGAGAAGATTGGCTGCTCCCGTTCTGTGGTCGGTCTGGTGGTTCCGACTGGTTACTCCTTCAACCTCGACGGAACATCCATTTACCTAACCATGGCCGCCGTATTTCTGGCCCAGGCAACAGGATCGCCACTCGATATTTATCACCAGATCACGCTGCTGATGGTCCTGCTGATTACTTCCAAAGGGGCTGCCGGGGTTACCGGAAGCGGATTCATCACATTGGCTGCTGTCCTCCCTGTGGTAGGGACGGTGCCGGTAGCTTCTCTTGCGCTGATACTGGGGATAGACCGATTCATGAGTGAGGCCCGTGCCATCACCAACCTGATCGGAAATGCCGTGGCGACTGTGGTAGTGGCCAAATGGGAAAAAGAGATCGATACGATTGCCTCAAAAGAGACGATCGGATGACAGGACAGATTTTCGATTTTGGATTGGCCGAACGATTGGGATGCGGATAATGGTTACACCACAATAGGCACACCAGAAAGAGGTGCGGGGAGTCAGACAGGTTTTGGCCGGGGCGAAAGTTGATTCCTTTGCCGCCGACCTGTCTGCCTCACGAAATTGATGCTGAGCCCACCAAATTTTCAAAATCTAGTAGGGGATCAACTGCCCTCCGTTGGATAAGGAATAGGTCAATCCGTTCAAAGCGGTATTGGAAGCGGATTTATAATAGACATTGAATCCATTGCCCACGATGTTGCTGACCGAACTGCCCGAAATACCACCAGCATCCGAAAGCGTTGTGATTCGGGAATTCCCCGTTACCTTCCAGCTGCTCTTCGCGTCAAGGTTCACGCTGACCGATTTGGCCGTGGCTGCGCCGTTGATGGTTCCCGACAAAGTGGAACCGTTCGTTAGGGAGAGAGCAAGGGTACTGTAACCATCCACCTCCATATTCCCGGTAAGCGTTTGGCCGGAAGTGGTCAGATTGGCAATGCCTCCGTTGGATCCTGCCGTTCCCCAACTTCCGGAGGCGGCCTTTAGGAGCACACCCGATGCGGCACTGAGCGTCACACCCGTCAGGTTGATGTTTCCCGTCGTGTTGGTGATGTAAAACAAGGGGCCTGAAGAGGAGGTATAGGCCAGCGTGCCACCAGTCATGGTGAAATAGCCATTGGCGCCCGATGCGTCGCCCGACATGCTCTGGTATACCATCACACCCCATTTGTTGGCAAAGCTGGAGGAGAGACTGGTCGTTGACAAGATGATTTTATTTGATCCCTCAATGACCGCAGCTTCCGCACCAGAGGCAGTGATGGTCGCACCAGATACCGTGATGACACCTGTCGAGTAGATTCCCGGCGAGTCGGCTCCTTTGGTGACGATGGTTCCTCCTGTCACAGTGATGGTGCCTCCTCCCCGGTCGGTGGCAATGGCACCCGAATTTGCCCCTGAAGTTGTGGCAGTCAGGTTGGTGGCAGTCAGGGTACCTCCCCCGCTGCACATCACAGCGTGGCCCCCCTGTCCGGTGCAGTTGATGACATCGCCGGAGGAGGTGACCACCCCGGTGCCGTAAGCGAAGATTCCATTGGCCCCCGAGCCTGTTGAACTGATCGTATTCCCGGTTGAGGTGATGGTTCCGTTGTAGGCCAGGATGACCGCATTCAAACCATAAAAGCTGCTGTTATCGAGGGAAGAGGAGTTTCCGCTGGAGGAGACCGTCGAATTCGAAAGGTTCAGCGTTCCTCCTGAAACTTTTACGGTCGATAGATCGGTCGTTGAGGAGCTATACGTCTGTCCTGATTTTGAAATTGTTCCGCTGCTCTGGGCATAGTTACCTCCGGTAGCGGTGTCGGCGGAGGTCGAAGAGGTTGTGGCGGTTGTATTGGCCGAACTGGTTTCATCTTTTGTGCAACTGAACAGGAGGCTCAAAACAAATGAAGAACCGATTAACATCCAAAATGATTTTGCCGGAAAGATTCGCGGAGAGATTTTTTCTTGCATGGTAAAGTGTTGTTTATCATCTTCTCTAAGTGCAAGAATAACAGCCCAAAGGATGAAAAACAAGAAAATTAAACCAAACAATTCAAAAAATCACCAGACAACTGATTATCCTCAACGATCAGTTGGATAGGAAGGATAACAGTACATTTTGATCAGCAAACCAAATTTCTATCGATTTAATTCAGAAAGTGATGGGGCCGGACCTCTCTTTTTCGGCTATTTGATCTCGGCACCATCGTTGATGGGCTCACCCGGAACAACGAAAACAAGCTTCCCTTCCCGGCTTTCTGCCATCAGGATCATTCCCTGGGAATCAATTCCCTTGAGGTTTTTGGGTTCCAGATTGACAAGGATGGAGACCCGCTGACCGATGACCTGCTCCGGTTCATAATGTTCGGCGATGCCCGAAACCACCGTTCGCTGGTCAATTCCGGTATCGATGGTCAGCTTCATGAGTTTCTTGGTCTTGGCTACCTTTTCTGCGGCAACAATGGTGCCTGTGCGGATATCCATCTTCGCAAAGTCGTCGTATTCGATGTGTGGTTTGGCAGGGACCACAATTACCTGTTCCTGCTCATTTGATTTTTTGGTAGCCAGGAGTTTGTCTACCTGACGCTGGATGGCGTCATCCTCTATTTTTTCGAAGAGCAGTTCTGGGGTATTTACGCGATCACCTGTCTTCAGCAGACTTCTGCTTCCCAGATTGCCCCAGGGTTGTTTCTCCAGATTCAGGAATGTGCGAAGTTTATTCATCGTAAACGGAAGAAACGGTTCGAAAGCGATGGTGAGATTGGCGGTGATCTGCAGGCAGATGTGCATCACTGTTTTCACCCGTTCCGGATTTGTTTTGACCAGGATCCAGGGCTCCTGATCGGCCAGGTACTTATTGCCGAGACGGGCCATCTCCATGGCTAGTTTCAGGGCTTCGCGAAAGTGAAAAGTATCCAGGGCCTTTTCAATGTCGGATTTCAATTGCACCAATGTCAACAAAGCCTCCTCGTCCTGGGGTTCAAGTATCCCGGCAGCGGGAACAACTCCCTCGTAATATTTGTTTGTGAGCACCAGCACCCTGTTCACAAAATTGCCCAGAATGGCCACCAGCTCGCTGTTGTTGCGTGCCTGGAAATCCTTCCAGGTAAAGTCGTTGTCCTTGGTCTCAGGGGCATTGGCCGTAAGGGTGTATTTCAATACATCCTCCTTGCCGGGAAACTCCTCCAGGTACTCGTGCAACCAGACCGCCCAGTTGCGGGAAGTGGAAATTTTATCCCCCTCCAGGTTGAGGAACTCATTGGCCGGCACATTCTCCGGAAGGATAAAAGAGCCTTCGGCCTTCAGCATCACCGGGAAGATGATGCAGTGAAAGACGATGTTGTCCTTCCCGATGAAATGGAGCATTCTGGTTTCGGGATCTTTCCAGTATTTTTTCCAGTCGGAAGTAAGTTCCTTGGTGGCAGAAATGTAACCGATCGGTGCATCAAACCAAACATAAAGCACTTTTCCTTCTGCGCCCTCCACGGGTACAGGAACGCCCCAGTCGAGGTCACGGGTTACCGCACGAGGGTTGAGTCCGCCATCAATCCACGACTTGCACTGCCCATAAACATTGGGCTTCCACTCTTTGTGGCCTTCCAGTATCCAATCTTTCAGCCAGGGTTCGTACTGATCCAAAGGCAAGTACCAATGTTTGGTCTCCTTCATGACCGGGACATTGCCGCTGAGCATCGACTTGGGGTTAATCAAATCTGTTGCATTGAGAGAGGTGCCGCAGCTTTCACATTGGTCGCCATAGGCTTTTTCGAAGCCACATTTCGGACAGGTACCTGTGATGTAGCGATCGGCCAGAAATTGATTGGCCTCCTGATCGAAAAATTGTTCGGAGGTTTGTTCGATGAATGCCCCCTTATCGTACAGCACCTTGAAAAATTCGGAAGCCGTTTCGTGGTGAACTTTCGCACTGGTGCGGGAATAGACGTCGAAGGAGATGCCAAATTTTGCAAAGGAATCCTTGATCATTCCGTGGTATTTGTCGACGATGGCCTGGGGTGTCGTTCCCTCCTTCTTTGCCTTGAGTGTAATTGGGACACCGTGCTCATCTGAACCGCCAATGAAGAGGACCTCTTCCCCCTTGAGCCGAAGGTAACGGGCATAAATGTCTGCAGGGACATACACCCCTGCAAGATGACCGATGTGAACGGGGCCATTGGCATAGGGCAAGGCGGAAGTGATCAGGGTTCTCTTAAAATTGCTCATTTGTTGGAATAGCTTAATCTATGTTCTGGTGTAAAATTCAAGGATCTCCCGTTGAGTCAAGGCGGCCTGATAAAAAAATCTCACCGCACGTCTGGAAGAAAAAAGTAATCTTCATCGCAGGAAATTATTCTCCGGTTCTGCCGGTGATCGACTAACCTCGCTCAAAAAACATCTTTCAGGGCGCAAAGATAGGAAATCGGGTTCATTTACCGAAAATGAAACTCAGAGATGGAAATTTATCCGGGAGGGGACAAACCTTCACTGAAAACAGTTGTCATTTTCCCCCAGTAACAGTCCTCGCCGGAGGGATTCAACCGGTCCGTTTGCCACTTTAGCCTGCCAAAAAGGAGGCTCTTTGATTCAAAATGTTAAAACTTTGCTGCTGTCTGCCACCCATTCGGCCAAAAAGGTCATGGTCGATTTGTTGGCACCGGCAAAGTAGGGCTGATTCCTGTAAATGCCGCAACGGGACATGCAGGTACCGCAAACTTCCACCTGAACATCCCTGGCAATCAGTTCACGCAACATTTGAGACAAATCGTGGTCATAGCCTTCCGGTGGTTTGCAGGCATCTCTGGCCAGATCTACCGCATCGTTCATCAAGAAAATCCTTACGATGGAACCCCTTTTCACCAGAGCTTCGGCAAGCCGAAGGCCATTCCAGGTTACATCCGTTGAGTCGTAGGGCTCGTGGTTAAAAATGATCAAAAATTTTTCCATGATTCTTGTGGTTTGGTTTAACAAGGCACAACTACGATTTGGTTCCGGCTGGTATATCACACCTTTGGGTCGAAACATAGCCAATGTACAAAAAAATTGCGAACAAAAATGGAAATTAGCGGGAAAGTTGGGAACCAATTGTCCATTGGGTCAGAAAATTGACCAGAAGGAGGGAATGAATTATTCCGAAATTTCACAATTCCGCATAAGTTGCCACTGAGTTTCCCTTTCATAACCGGCACTCTATTTTTATTATCAAAAAAAACTTTCATATCTGTTACAATTCAGGCTCCTCAGAAACCATCACGATCGACAGGTGGGACTATTGGAGCATTGGACCGACACCCGCTTTTCAAAAGAAAATAGGATTTTGTTCAGAATTTTGGGAATAGTTAAAACATTTAATTGCCCGGACCGAAACCTGCCAATCAAATAATAGGTTAAAAAATAAACTTTTTACTGCCTTTTTTGTTGTAGTGAGCAGAGAACCTATCTAAACATTGTGTATTAACCTAACAAGCAAGGCAAAGGGAGGCCTAACCATGAATTTGACATCATCGTCATTTTGATTTAACATGCAAAAAGGAAGATTCTAACCCAGGTAAGCCGCATAGCTATCCGCACCAATTGATCGTTATCAGATAACGACAAAGGTGACCATTATGCAAAAAAAACAACGACAACCACCCAACCCAACCGTGTCCAACAGATATTCAATTCTTTGAATATCTGTTCTTTGAATTCATTGACAACTGAAATGGCAGGGACCTTCCATTCACCAGATGAAATGGCTGAAGAAGACCATTCCCCTGATACAATAGTTCTGTTCTGAGAACTGACTCTATTTTTTTACAACCTGTATCAGGTATCCGGAAGGCAGAAATGTTGTAAGAATGGCCCAAGGCAGTTCCTCATCTGAATCGTGCATCGAAAGCAAAATTATTTCAAGGTTGGTTGAGGTGGATAACAATTTAAAGCATCCATCATGAAAAAAATAATTTTTTCCATTCTTACTTTGGGAACTCTGGCTTGCTTTTCAGGCAAGTTAATGGCCCAAACATCTGCTACCGTATCGGCAACTCCTGCCGGAGCAGTATTGGTAATCCCCATGACGCTTACCCAAACAGCTCCCCTGCATTTTGGGACAAGTGTACTCTTAAATGCTGTGGGCGGAACCATCCAACTTCCTTCCAATTCTACAACACGAGTGTACGGAACGCCCACAGCGGTTGCCGCCTCTGCAGTCAATCCGGCTCCCACCAACGCAGCATACACGGTTGGTGGCACCAGACTTGAAACCTATTCCATTACTTTGCCCGGGACGACCACCGTGACGGCGCCTTCCGGAACAGTAAAGACCATGGACATCACGCTGATGAAAGCCTGGGTTAACAGTGCGAGTGGTGAAGCTACGACCGGCACGCTGGACACAAATGGGGCCGACCATTTTACGCTTGGTGGCACACTGACGGTGAAAGCCAACCAGGACGGAGGAGTCTACAGCGGAACCTTTGCCGTAACAGTTGACTACAACTAAGCTTTCAACACAAAGGGAAGTTCCCCTAAAGGGATCTTTCCCTTTGTTCCATAGCATTCCGGATGACCTTTACCATGTATGGAGGAGTCCCTTATTGGTCCTACCTGACGCCCATCTTTGGCCGAAGTTGGGTGGATGCTATCCCTTTCAGCGTACGCTAATTTATTTCTATCCCAATTGTGCCGGTTGTTTTGGAGATTTTCTTCCCGAAACCACAGATTGCTGCCACATGGTCAAAAGTATTTGCCCGAAAGTATGCAGGCAGCCATCTATTCCAGGG
>Ga0214216_1000716_pt1 | contig 10677 bp, 8 predicted proteins | sample TroBogypolimnion_12_FD_153054 | JGI IMG/M metagenome (GOLD analysis project Ga0214216, IMG submission 153054) | Freshwater microbial communities from Trout Bog Lake, WI - 27JUN2007 hypolimnion | ecosystem: Environmental > Aquatic > Freshwater > Lake > Hypolimnion/Profundal zone | place: Trout... | reverse complement strand
CCGTCGTCCGCTAAAGGCACTCTGCATCACCCCTGCAATGTCTTCGACGGTCAGACCCAGTTCGCGGGCCTTGATTCTGTCGATCAGAATATCCACTTCGGGTTTGTTGAACTTCAGGTTGACATCCACATTCTGGAAAGTTTTGTCATTTCTGGCTGCATCCAAAAATTTGGGAATGACGGATTTGAGTTTTTCAAAATCCAGGTTCTGAATAACAAACTGTACGGGAAGGGATCCCTTGGAACCCAAACCAACGGAGATCGTCTGCTCTTCGACGGGAAAAATCCTCAGGTTGTTAAAACGCATCACCTTTTTGGAAATATCTTTGGCAATCTGGCTCTGCGTCCTTACGCGTTCGTTGGTTGGCACAAGACCAATACGGCCCGATCCGCCATTCACCCCCGACGTGCTGAAACTGGGCAGCGCAAGAAAAGAGTAGGCACCTTCCGGAATCGAGTCGATCAGGAAATTGCTGAAATCTCCACCCGCCTTCGTCATGTAGCCATAACTGGAACCTTCCGGGCCTGTGATCTGAAAACGTATACTCCCTTTGTCCTCCAGCGGAGCCAACTCGCTTTGCAAGGTCCTTCCAATTACGTAGGTCATTAAAAGACATCCAACAACAATCACCCATGCCAGCCATCTGTGGTCAATGAATTTTTGAAGTAATCTTTTGTAGCCGTTTTCCATTCCCTGAAAGAATGGTTCTGTCTTTTGATAGAATTTACCGTGACTTGCATCCTTCTTGTTCAGGTAGACGTTGAGTACCGGTGTGATGGTCAGGGAGACAAAGGCTGAGATGAGTACAGCACTGGCAACGACCACGGCAAATTCACGGAAAAGGCTACCGACAAAACCCTGAAGGAACAGCACAGGTAAAAATACAATGGCTAGGGTGATGGAGGTCGAAATAACCGCAAAGAAGATCTCCTTGCTTCCCTCCAGGGCGGCCCTGCGAATGTGCATTCCCCCCTCGAATTTTCGAAAAATATTCTCCGTCACCACAATCCCGTCGTCTACCACCAGTCCGGTGGCGAGAATAATGCCCAGCAACGAGAGGATATTGATGGAGAACCCCGCCATGTACATGACGAAGAAGGTAGCGATCAAAGAAATCGGAATATCAACCAAAGGGCGCAAGGCAATCATCCAGTTTCTGAAAAAGAGGAAAATCACCAGAATGACCAGCATGAATGCAATAAACAGGGTCTCCTTCACCTCTGTCAGTGATCTTCTGACATTCCTGGTATTGTCGACGAGGGTGGTGAAGGTGATGTCATTTTTTTGAGACTTCTTGATCTCTTCCAGTCGCTTGTTGAATTCATCGGAGATGTTGATGTAATTGGCTCCCGGCTGTGGAATGATGGCCAAACCTACGGCACTGACACCGTTTAGCCGCCACGACTGTTCGTAATTTTCGGGTCCGAGTTCCACTTTGGCTACATCGCTGAGTCGCACGATTCCATTCGCACTTTCATTGATAATCAGATCCTGAAAATCTTTTTCTGTGGTAAGCCTTCCAAGCGCCCGAATGGTAAGTTCGGTTTTGCCTCCGTATATTTTCCCCGACGGAGCTTCGATGTTTTCCTTGTTCAGGACGGTGGTGATGTCATTGAAGGTCACCCCGTATTCGTTCAGTTTGTCGGGATCGATCCACAAACGCATGGCCGGACGCTTCTGTCCGACAATGTTGACTGAGCTTACTTCCGGGATGGTCTGAAATTTGTTTTGAAGGACGTTCTCTGCATAATCGCTGAGTTCAAGCAGACCTTTACTCGGACTTTGCACCGCCATCAACACGATAAAGTCACTGTTTGCATCCGCCTTGGTGACCACGGGAGGGGCGTCAATATCCTGGGGAAGATTTCTGACAGCCTGACTTACCTTATCCCGCACGTCATTGGCAGCTGCCTCCAGATTTGTGCTCAGGTTAAACTCTACGGAGATGTTGCTGCTGCCCACTGAACTAGAGGAGGTGATGGTCCGGATTCCGGGAATGCCATTGATGGATTTCTCCAGCGGCTCTGTAATCTGGCTTTCAATGATGTCGGCATTGGCTCCCGCATAGGAGGTATTTACAGAAATCAACGGCGGATCGATGGCAGGGTATTCGCGTATGCCGAGAAAATTGAACCCGATTACTCCGAAGAGAATCAAGGCGATACTCATTACCGTAGCAAGGACAGGTCTTTTGAGCGAAAGTTCAGATATATTCACGTTGAGGTATCGTTGTATTTAATGTACAGTCTCTGGTTAATTTTTCTCTTTCAAGCTTTTGACCCTTCTAACCTTAACGGAAGCCTTCGGCCTGACAAACAACATACCGCTGACAATGATTGAATCACCGGGATTTACACCGCTGGTAAGTTCCACCAGATTGGCATTTCTTAAACCGGTTTCAACATTGACAAAATTTGCCTTTCCGTTCTGAACAACCACCACCTGGTTGGAAAGTGCATCGGGAATGATGGCATTGGAAGGGACCATGATGCCCTTCCTGCTTTGATCCAGCAAAACTTTTACGAATGCTCCGGGATGAATGAGCCCTTTTGTCAACATGGCCCTTACCTTGATGTTTCTGGAGACCGTGTTGATTTGTGGTTCAATGGCGGTAATGGTAGCCTCAAAACTACCATCGGCACTTCCGGTTTGAATGTGAACCTTGTTCCCTTTTTCGATGATGGATGAATAGGTCTCAGGTACTGTAAAATCTATCTTTACCTTGTCTGTCTGCTGAATGGTGCCCAGTAAATTCTGGGGAGTCACGTAGGCCCCCTGACTCACCACCCTGATGCCAAGTTCACCGGAGAAGGGCGCCTTGATCACCGTTTTGTCTATCTGGGCATTGAGTACCTTCATGTTGGCCTCAGTCGTATTGACCTGACTAAGGGCAGCATCGTAATCGGCCTGGTTGACCCCGTTCACTTTCAACAGGTCACTCAAACGTTTCAGTGTTTTGTTGGCAAGTTCCAGTTGTATCTTTTGTTGCTCCAGCTGCGCCTGCAAATCGGCATCATTGATTCTGGCAAGCAAAGTACCCTGTTTGACTGTTGCCCCATCGGGAAGATTCAGATAGACGAGCCTACCACTCACTTCCGGATGCAGTTCCACCATCTCATTCGAGAGTACAGTTCCATTCACCTCAAGACTACTTGGAACATCTTCGGAGCCAGCCACAATAACTTCAACCATGACGGACTGTCGTTCCGGTGTTGCCTGTTCCTTGTTTTTTGCCTTACAGGAGATGACCAAGGAGAACACTATCCATGCGCCAATAATACCTTTATACTTCATAAAACCTATATTTCTTGATTTGACTCTGTTTTTTCATCGCCGCTTTTACCAATCTGGCTGGAGTTCACTCTGTTATTCAGACGACTTGCCCCAAGTTTTCAGGGTGCAAAGTTACATGAAAATCTGATAGCATGTTACTGCCATGCACCTAATTGGTCGTCAGGGTGAATTTTTGTTTGAATGAGCTTTTGGCCATCAGGCTGTTCCGATCGCTTTGCCCAGACTCTACCTCGGACCTTTCACCCCTCATGCCGCCACCCATGCCACCGCCTCGTCTTCCGCCACCTCCCATGCCGCCCATGCCACCCATGCCGCCGCTCATGCCACCCATCCCGCCCGACATTCCTCCACCGGACATCCTGCCGCCTGATCGGTTGCCTCCTCCGCCCGAGGAAGCATGCTCAAGTGCATTGACTGAGACATTCATGGTAATCAACTCATTGAGGTGAAGAGCTTCGGTGGCATACAGCTCCTTCAAGGGAATGGCGATTTCATAGACCACGTGGTGGATGCTGTCGGATCCAACGCCAATCTTAAAATGTTCATTGCTCGCAAGATCCACCTCGGCCACGTTGGACCGGAATCCCTTGCAGGTTATTTTCGTGAATTGCAGCAAATAGGATTTGACCAGGTCATTCCCTTTGGATTTTATCTCCAGGTTGCTTTCACTTCTTTTCATACCCATTACATTCACACCGGGAAAACTGAGCGTTGCCTTGAATTTTTTATCTTTCTCCTTGGAAGTCAATTCTATGTTCCAGCCTGCACTCATCAGTTTTCTCATGTGGAATTCTTCTGTCACAGTGAAACAGAAGTAAATGTTCTCCTTGTCGTTTCCAATGGCAAACATCAATCCGGTGGCATCATCGTAAAAATTGAGGGGCTTGGTCCATTCCTTGTCATTTCCATCTACCTTCATGGAGGACGAAATCCACCTGGCTTTGGAGACATCCCCCTGCGCCATTAGTTTCAGAGAGGTAGCCGTGAAAAGGAGTGCCATCAAAAAGAGATGCTTCATAATTCGATTTTTTTATTCAGGCATGAACCTGAAATTATTATTTAAATGAAACAGAAGAAAATCCGATAAAATTTTTATTGCAGTTCTACGATTTGCAGGTAAAGCAAAAACGGAAACAACGAATCCTTCCGGAACCAATGTTTCAATTCCCGTTTGCCTATCCAAAAAATACCGGAAATCATCATTGTTCAGCAGCAGCAAATGATTTCCGGGTTAAGGTCTCCATGATCTTCGATGCCATTTGACCATCGCCGGTCAAATAAATGCAAAGAGACTTTCGTGTGATCATTTGTTGGACTAATAATTACTGCATTAGTTTAATGTCGATGGATATTTTATAAGCAATATTATATCATTTTTTTTTTATTTTTCTGAAACGAAAACGGCTGCATGTTGGCTAATCACATCAAACCATTGGAAGCGATGAAATACAAGACGGATTATTGTCGATCCTGCCAGGTAGGATGATCAGGATAATCCAAGTGTACCTACCCAATTAGAATTAAAAAATGATTTTTACGCATGAAAAATTTTGTGAGTGACCTCTCGGGAAGAGAATTCCCGGTATCGGAAAAAATTTCAGGGATGACCATCCGTCCCTCCGTGTTGGAATTGATCCTCAAGGAACATCCGCAGTTTTCCACAGATAAATTCTTGTCTGTTGGTGAACTAAATTCATACAGGGAGCAGTACATTTCGATTTATATGTCGAGGGAAGTTGGCGAATTGTCGGATCTGGAGCAGACGGTACTGACCTCCATGAAAGAAAATTCGATGATCGCTGGTAAAATTGACGGCGATGATCAGCAGGTTTTTACCATCGGGCAGAAGGTGGCGGATAAGGTGGCCGCCTTCGGCGGAAGCTGGACCTTCATCATCTCTTTCGGTATTTTTCTGCTGGTCTGGATCTGCTGCAATGTCTTCTGGCTGGCAAACAAGGGATTCGACCCTTATCCGTTCATCCTGCTGAATCTCATCCTCTCATGCATTGCCGCGATGCAGGCACCCGTGATCATGATGAGCCAGAACCGGCAGGAAGAAAAGGACCGGGAGAGGGCGAAGAAGGATTACATGATCAACCTGAAATCGGAACTGGAACTGAGAATGCTGCATGAAAAGATGGATCACCTCATCCTGCATCAGCAACAGGAGCTTTTTGAGATCCAGCAGGTTCAGGTGGAGATGCTGAGCGACGTGCTGAATGCCTTGAAAAAATAGTCCAAATTTTTCCATCCCAATACTACGGCAGGTTTCCTACCAATGCCGAAATTTTCCTGACCGAACAGGCATTGAAATAGCCCAAGGCACCATTGCTGATGTTGGAGACCGGATTGGCCGGGGAGGCCGACTCCCCGCTGTCACTTCCCGCCGTGCGGAAATAATCGTACACACCGGGATCCACAGTCTCCAGCCAAACGGAAACCTGGTCGCCCTTGGCAAGTTTGACGTCCGTATTTCTGGTCGAGAGGGAATAGTGAATGGCCAATCCCGGGAAGAGTTCATCATCGATGACATAAAAGGACTTTTGCTCCGTTTTGTTGATGAAGTAAACCAGCCTGTAATAATCTGTGGAAAAGATCGGATCCCGGAAACTAACTGTCGTTTGGAGTTCCCCGCTGAAAGGACTGGTCGTAAAATAGATGCTGTCCATGCTCACGGCATAGGGCATGACTGCAGTGGCCTGGTAGTTGTCGGTACCCGTCTGGACGGAGAGGGTATAAGTCCTGCCGGGAAGGCCCCTCATTTTTGAAGTGACATAGGTGCCGGATGCCGATTCTGTCAGCACCTCAGACTGATTTACATTGTCAGAAATGATGACTTTGGCCCCGCTAACAGGCGGATAGTTGCTGGAAGCATCAAAGTTGACAGATTTTGAAATTTTGACGGTGTAGGGACCGGGCTGGTCGTACACATTTCCCTGGATGACAATTGTGGCAGCCGAATTTTTTAAATTGAGCTGAATGACCTTCTCACACGAAAACAACAGGGGAAGCGATGCCGCCAGAATTACCAATCCTATCGCCCTGATCAGCCCTTCGAATTTCCCATTCTCCTTGAAATTCGGCTTGAATATTTTATATGGCGCGTCTTGCATCTCCATCAGAATTTAAAGTTATAGGTGACGGAAGGAATCATCTTGAAGAGAGTGGTCTGCACCGCCTCCGTTTTGGTAGGGTCTGTCTTGCTGTCGCGGAAGGTGATCATGTAGGCATTCTCGTGTCCGTAGGCATTGTAGATCGAAAAATTCCAGCTCGATTCAAATCGTTCACGTTTCTTTTTGATCCAGGTCGCGCCAAGGTCCAGACGGTGGTAAGCAGGCATCCTGTCGGCATTCCTGTTCGAATAATAAAACATGGTTTTGCCGTCGATGGCGTATTTCCCGGTAGGATAGGTGACTGCATTGCCTGTGTAGTAAACCCATGTGGCGGAAAAAGTCCAGCGTTTGTTGTATTCATACATCCCGACAACGGAGATATCGTGGGTGCGATCCTGCTTGGCCGGAAAATAATTTCCGCTGTTGATCAGATCAAATTTTCGTTCACTTCGCGACAAGGTGTAACTGATCCATCCGTTGAAGCGCCCCTGCTTCTTCTTCAGGAACATCTCGAGCCCGTAGGCCCTGCCTTGTCCGAAAAGTATCTGCGATTCAACATTTTCATTGAACATCAGTTCTGCCCCATTCTTGTAATCGATCTGATTCTGCAACTTTTTGTAATAGGACTCCACGGAAAATTCATATTTGTTGTCGCTGAAATTCCTGTAATAACCCAGCGAGATCTGATCTGCCAATTCCGGTTTGACGTTGTTGCTGCTTGGAATCCACAGGTCGGTCGGGTTGCCTGAGGTCGAGTTGGAAAGCAGGTGCAGGTTCTGGACATTGCGGCAGAGTGCACCCTTGACTGAACTCTCCTCGTTAAAGATGTAGTCCAGGGTGATCCTGGGTTCAATGTTCAGGTATGTTTTGATGAACTGTCCAGATTTGTAGGTTGCCACGTTGGTGATTTTCCCATTTGTGTCGTAGGTGTAGAAGTTTCCGGGTCCCATGGCACTGAACAGGGTGAGGCGGCTGCCATACTCAAGTTTAAGGTGGTCGCTGAAATGGTATTGATGGGAGATGTAAAAGGCATTTTCCCAGTCAAATTTATTCGTGAGATTCTTCAGGTCGATGTTGGCATCCGAGGTGATGACACCGGGGATAATTTTGTGATAGGTGGAGTTAAATCCAAATTTCAGTGTGGAATTTTCGTGAATGTAGAACTGAAAGTCCTGCTTGATGCCGTAATCCTGAATCCGGGAGATGATGTTCAGCTTGTTGCCGTTGTTGATGTAGATTTTATAATCGTAATTGCTGAAGATCAGGGAGGTGTTGGAAAATAACCTGTCAGAGAAGAGGTGGTTCCACCGCAAAGTGCCCGAAACATTTCCCCAGTTGATGCCAAAGGTATTTTTGAGCGCAATCACATCCTGTCCCAGATAACCGGAGAGATAGATCCTGTTGTTGCCGTTGAGTCGGTAACTGGCTTTTGCATTCAGATCGTAGAAATAGAGTTTGGTCTGGTTCCTGGTCGTGTCGGAGGAGAGTTTCATGAACAGATCGGCATAGGTACGTCTGGCAGTCAGCATGAATGAGCCTTTGTCCTTGACGATGGGACCCTCCAGGTTGATGCGGGACGAGATCAGGCCGATGCCCCCGGAAACCTTCATCTTCTGATCATTGCCATCGTTCATCTTGATGTCCAGCACCGAGGAGAGCCTTCCCCCGTAATCTGCCGGTTCATTGCCCTTGTAAACCGTGATGTCCTTGATGGCATCGGAGTTGAAGACAGAGAAAAATCCCATCAGGTGGGAGGCATTGAAGACGGTGGCCTCGTCGAGCAGGATCAAGTTCTGGTCGGCCGATCCACCCCTGACATTGAATCCGCTGCTCCCTTCTCCCGCAGGCTTGATTCCAGGCAGCAGCTGGATGGTTTTCAGTACATCATTTTCGCCAAACAATACCGGGATGCTCTTGATTTCATTGGTGTTGAGTTTCTGCATCCCCATGGTTGCACGGGAGATGTTCTCGTCCCGACGCTGGCCGGAGACCACCACCTCATCCAGCGTGCTCACCAATTCGGTGAGGGCGAAATTTTGTTTCACGGGTTTGTTCAGGTTGATTTGCTCAATTTGAGGCGTAAATCCTATAAACTGGGTGGTCACCTGGTATCGACCTGCCGGAAGTGTGATGGAATAGAAGCCGTACGCATTGGTTCCGGCTCCCTTGCCCTGCAACTCCTTGATGGTGATGGTAGCTCCGATCAGGTTCTCACCTGTCTTCGCATCCTTGACAAATCCACTGAGGGTGAATTTTTGCTGTGCAAAGCAAGACATGGCATTCAGAAAAACAAAGAACAATACAATCAATCTCAAACTTTTCACCTGCATATCATTTGTTTTTCAATTTCCGCAAGAATGTCGGAGATGCAAACAGAGATCCGTCCTAAATTCCTGCATTCCCTATTTTTAGGCACTTATTGCCGCAAATCCAGCCCGTTTTCGCGCTTGCCTGCAACGGGTCAACCACAACCACTGATTCTTAAATTTCAATTTGACAATGATAAGCAATCCAATTTATATTGTGGCCAGTTTTCAGCAGAAACTCATTCCGGCCAGTTACAAGACGGTTTGGGCCGAATCCCTGCAAGCTCTTTGCAGAAAGTTTATTCCAAGAGTCGGGATGAATATCATCGTGTATTTTGTTATTTTTAGGAAAATTATGCTCTAACTCCCTAATAGGATTCCTCATGACAAATTTTATGGCACTCTCTGCCACCCTGATCTCCCTGGCATTGTTGTTCTACTCGTTGGGTGTCTGGGCAGAACGGTTTTCAAATTACCTGAAATTGTGGCACCTTGTTGCCTTTTGGGTTGGTTTCATTTTTGATACTTCGGGTACTATTGCCATGAGCAAACTCTCCACCAATCCGTTTGATCTGAATGATATGCATACACTCACAGGGCAGTTGGCTTTGTGGCTGATGCTCATCCATGCAGTTTGGGCAACCGTGGTGGTCTGGAAGGGAAGTGAAAAGCACCGTACAGAGTTTCACAACTACAGCCTGATGGTCTGGATGTTCTGGCTCATACCCTACCTGGGAGGCATGTACATGGGCATGACCAGCTAGTTCAAATAGGCCCCTGACCCTTCCAGCTTTTTAGCAACCAACAGGAACAAGGGGTAAATTCTCCCATTGTCGCGTGTGATTTCGAAACACGGGGAACTGACTGCTGCTTGAAATCCGCTATTTTTCGCCATTTCGATGATCCTCTCCGGATCAAATCCCCTGTGAACCTGTACCTCCGGTCCATGAAAGGAGCCATCTTCAGTAAATAAATCTGCGATGGCAAGGTATCCACCCGGATTCAGCAGGCTGGAAAATTCCTTCATCATTTTTTCAACATCCCTCACGTGATGCAGAACCATTTGTGAATAGATGAGATCATACCTGGACGGGTGATCAGACAGTTCCGGGTTCAGGCGGCAAGCACGGATGTGGTTGCTTCGGTGGAAATCTATCTTTTCCTCACAAACTTTGATCATCTCCGGTGAACCAGCTACCAGGGTAATCTCCCTAAAACAATCTCTTAGCAGGAAGCTCAGTATGCCGGTTCCTGCACCAAATTCCATGACCCTCATTTCCTTTGTGAAGGGGGATGTCTGATTTTAGCCTTTCGGCGATGACGGCTGTACGTTCCAGGTGTATCTTATCTTTGTCCCACGCTCCGGCCATTTGATCGAAATTGTTCATGCTTTTGAAAATAAGATTTTTTGATCTGTTTTTTTGTTTTGATGGAAAGTGTTTTCCCTTTTCACCCAAGACAGGAGGCAAGGAGCACCAAATCTCTCTTCTCCTTGATTATTTGACTTTGGACAGTGTGACGTGCAGCTGCAAATGTGTTTTGCCCGGCAAGCTGCAATATTTTAGTTGGTAAGCAACTCTTCAAAAGAAAGATCCATAATTTTGAAATTTCGCCACCCCTTGAAATCATAGTGCCACCACTCTCCCTCGTTGGGTACAAATCCATATTTAACCATCGTTTCCCGAAGCAGCAGCCTGTTTTGAAGTACCTGCGGTGGCAGTTTCAGATAGGCATGGCCCGCTTTTGCTGTGAAATTGTCGAATCCGGTGGGCATTTCGAGGTCAAGACCTGTCTTTAGGTCGATGAGGGTCAGGTCCACGGCACAGCCTCTGTTGTGCCGGGAGCCCGTCTTGGGGGAAGCCACGAAATTGGTATCTGGCGTGATGGCGAAAAAATGCAGTGTAACGGCATAAGGGCGATAGGCATCAAATATTTTCAATCCTAACCCTTTGTCTTTCAGCTCC
>Ga0214216_1000705_pt1 | contig 10747 bp, 4 predicted proteins | sample TroBogypolimnion_12_FD_153054 | JGI IMG/M metagenome (GOLD analysis project Ga0214216, IMG submission 153054) | Freshwater microbial communities from Trout Bog Lake, WI - 27JUN2007 hypolimnion | ecosystem: Environmental > Aquatic > Freshwater > Lake > Hypolimnion/Profundal zone | place: Trout... | reverse complement strand
CGGCGGTATAACCGGCATAGAGTGTAAGTGAATCGACAATGAATTTGGATCCACCCCTGATTCCTGCATTGGTCCTGTCGATGTACTCCCAGGTAGAAGAATAGGTGAAACCATTCGGGTCTGTGGTAGCAACAGATGTTCCATTTTGAGCAGGAACGTTGGTCCAGGGTTTCTCGATCGGGGCCACCCAAACTTTCAACCTGTCATCGTTCAGTACCTTCAAACTGTCCACAAGAGTCTTGCTGGGTCGGAAGATCATGAAGTTGTCGCTATAGCCCATGTAGGAATTACCCATTGGCCACGAGTAGGTTACATCACCAGGAAGATAGGCGATGGAGGCATTGTCTGTCACAGCGCTCATCAATGGAAGGGCAGCCACGGTGGCAATTTCGTTGGCGGCATTGGGATAGTTCTTGCTGGCCCTCATCAACAATCTAAGGCGCAGGGAATTGGCAAATTTGATCCATTTTGATTTATCCCCGGCATACATGATGTCGTAGGTTTTGTCGATCGTTTCCGTGCTGGCCGTCAGTAAGGTGGTGGCATCCTTCAAATTCTGAATCAGGGCAGGATAAATGCTCTTCTGATCGTCAAATTTTGGGAACAGGATACCATCTTGTCCGCGCAAACCCTCTGTATAGTACATGTCACCATACAAGTCTGTCAGGGTAGACCAAAGCAAAGATTTAAAAATCAGGAAGATACCTTCATAACCTTTTAATCCCAGGTTGTGAACATCGGTAATGGATGCCTGAACCAATTTGATGGGAGTCGTAAAGCCGTACAGGTCACTGTTCGGTTTTGGGAAATTCCGGTAGGTATTGTCGTCGGAGTTTCTGTTTCCCTGCATGTATTGAACCGTCGTAGCAAGCTGGCGGTTTCCGGCTCCACCTTCATAGCTGTAGGCGAAAGCCGACTGCTGGATGATGGAAGAAAGTAACAAATTTGGAGTCGCAGACTCGATCGCATCACGCTTTTGTAACAGCTCATCCTGTCTGAGCAGCTGTTTTTCACAGGCTGTTAAGGCAAAGAGTGTCAGGAGTAATATTGATATCTGTTTTTTCATTTGTTTATATTTTATTTTATAATTGCCAAATGGAATAGCCACAAAATCATTTTCGGCTGATATTGAAATTGCCTCGTGGCTATTTCATGTTTGCAAATAATTTAAGCATTAAAAATCAAACGATACTTTGAAACCATAGGATGCAATGGAAGGAAGTGCCTTACCGACGATACCCTGGTTGACACCGATGCCTTCGAAGGCAGATTCCGGATCAACATATTTGTCTGCTGCATTCCATTGGAAAATATTCCTGCCTACAAATCCAACCACGATGTTCTCAATTTTGTATTTGGAAGTGTATTTGTTTGGTATCGTATAATCAATAGTGATCTCTTTCACCTTAAAGTTGGTCGCATCACGAAGCAGTGATTGCGGGAAACTCCAGTATTGTGCACCAAGGATCAGACCTGGCAGGCCATAGAATGTCTGCAGCGGATCTGCACCATTGACGATGTAATCTGCATCATTTGCAGGATTACCTCCGGGTTTCAGCCAGACGCCCTTGAAGTAGCAGGCGTCAGAGATGGCAACAGGCGTACCGTATTTGGCATAGGTCGAAACGAGAGAAGCCTGTTGGGCATAAGGCATCTTGCTGGCATCGGGCCAGGGCAAACCACCCGTGGCTGCATCACGTCCACCAACGGTATAAGGGTTGGGACCATTTACCTTGTCACCAATGGTCAGCAGGGAGTGACCGTCTGTAACTGCGCGACGTTCAATGTCTGAGATGTATTTACCACCTTTCCTGAAACTTCCGACGATACCCAGGGTAAAGTTTTTCCATTTCAGTGAAGTGTGTGTGCCAAGGATGAAATCAGGATTGTAGTTGCCAATCGATTTTCTGTCCTTCTCGAGGTTGGAATATTGCCATTCACCGCTGTTTGTCAGAACGTACATACCGGCATACTTACTGGTTGATGGCATTTGGGTAAATACATTGTGTGCCCACATGGTACCAATGGTCTCACCAACGGCCAGTCTCAGGTCGATGTTGGGTCCGTTTCCGTAGAAAGTTTGGCCTGTTGGGACATAGGCAGCAGAGAGTGCTGTAATTTTTGAGGTTACCTGACTAAAGTTGAAACCGATTTCCCAGTTCCAGTCCTTTGTGCGAACTGGTACAAAATTCAGCGATGCTTCGTAGCCATTGGCTTCGACAGTACCGACGTTTGTCAACATACCGCCATATCCGATACCGGGCGAAGTTGGAATCTGGCCCTGCTGGTTTTCGTGGATTTTCTTGTAGACTGTAAACTCACCCGAAATCCGGTTTTTTGCCATGGAGATGTCGAAACCACCTTCGTAGGAGGTTGTGACCTCAGCCTTGATGTTTGGATCGACCAGTGAACCACCGATGTTGAGGATTTTTGTGCTTCCATAATCAATTGGGGCAAAGCTGAAGGTATTGTTACTTCTGGGAGTTCCGATACCGTGACCAACCTGTGCAACACCTGCCCTTAATTTCAGCATGTTGATTACTTCAGGAAGTTTGAAGGTGGTAGAAGGCAACCAGCTCAGGGATGCAGATGGGTAGAAGTGGTGGTTTTTGTCTTCTTCCAGGATTCCGCTCATGTCATAACGACCGGAAAGGTCCATGAAGATCTGGTTGGCAAAACCAACCTGACCCGTGAGGTATCCGCTCTGTGATTTTCCGATTCCCCAGCTGCTGCTGGTTGAAAGCGTTCCGGCTACTGCATTGCCAAGAGAATAATCATTGACCCTGACGAGTTTTTCTGCATTGCCTGCATAGCTGTATGAATTGCTGTAGGCATAGTTGTAACCTGCAGTGGCATTGGTGGAAAATCTGCCAAACTCCTTGTTCCAAATAAGCATAAGGTCATTTTGTACGCTCAGCCCGTTGCCCTGGGTTACAGAATATTTTCCGTCACGCTGGTTGCTGTCAACAAAGTCCTTTGCCCTTTTGTATTCGTAATTGTCTCCGCTGTAGTCAATACCTGTACGGGCCATCACCTTGAGTGGTTTTATAATTTGCCATTCCAGCTGAGCTTTTCCGAAGAAGTTGTCTTTCCGGTAGGTATTGATTTCAGAATAGGCATACATGTATGGATTGTCAAGCATAGGTGTTCCGTCGGGCTTGTAATAGGGAGCATTCTGAAGTTGTCCGGTAAAACCTTTTTTCCAGACTGTTTGCATCTCCTTGATAGGCTGAAGGGAGGCCAGGAAATCCATGGTCAACTCCTCAATTACCTGACTGTTGGCAGAGGTCTTGTTGGGCGTAAATTGTCCCATGTAGTTGCTTGTCACAGAAAGTTTCACCTTCGGCGTGATGTTGTACTCAGCACTCAGGCTGGCATTCATACGGTCCGTCTGGTTGTTGGGCATGACACCGATGTTAGACATTTTCCCAAGAGAAAAACGGAAGGCCCCCTCTTTGTAGTTTCCTGTCACACTGACATTGTAGTTCCTGGTTGCACCGGTCTGCATAAACTGCTGCAAACGGTCTTCCTTGGTAGCTGCAAACAGCTTGGTTTCTACACGTTGCGTCAGGGTATTGTATTGGTCAACGGTGGCAGTGGTGAAATCAGAGAATTTTGCACCCCAGTCATAACCTGATGAGTAAATGGAAGAAGCACGGATACCATCTCCGTAAAGTTGCTGGGTTGCAAAGAAGTTGTAAGGTTTGTCCCAAACGATGGAAGTATTGACAGATACACCGATGCCGGCTTTTCCGCCTTTCCCTGATTTGGTTGTGATCATGATGACACCGTTACCTGCAGCAGACCCGTAAAGGGCACCTGCACTGGCACCTTTCAAAATGGAGATGCTGGCAATATCTTCCGAGTTCAATTGGGAGAGCAAGTTGCCAAAGTCGGCACCATTCCTGTTGTCAACGGAGGTGGTTCCTACGGGAACACCGTCAATAACAAAGAGTGGCTGGCTGGATGCAGTGGATGAAGATAGGTTCAAACTTGTGGCACCACGAATGGTCACGAATACGGAACCATTCGGGTCGGTACTGGAGTTCGTGAAATTAACCCCGCTGACACGACCATCCAAAGATTTAATCACGTTGGAGTTGGCACCCTTGGCCAGTTCTTCCGACTTCACTTCTGAAACGGAATAGGCCAGCGACTTCTTTTCCCTGGATATACCGAGCGCTGTTACCACCACTTCGTCCACACCAATGGTGCTGGAAGCCAAGGCTACGTCAATTTTTCGCTGGGTTCCTATGGCCAGCTCCTTCGTTTTCATTCCCACGAAGGAGAATATCAACGTTGCATTGGCAGGGGCTGACAAGGAAAATTTTCCATTTATATCGGTCACAGTACCAGTTGTCGTTCCTTTTACTACCACACTGACACCGGGTAACGTCTGACCAGTATCATCCTTGACACTACCTGTGACAATATTTTGAGCAAACAGGCTGCTTGATACAACCATTAAGATGCACAAAAACATTGCTTTAAGCATTTTTCTCTTCATCATAAATAATTTTTATTAGTTGTAATATTTGAAATACTTATTTTTTGCCTGAAGGAACAGGGTAAACTGAACATCTACCCTGTTCCTGAATTTGTTTAAGGAGCAACTTCAAAATACAGATTCAGTGCGAAATTGGGCTTTCCTACCTGTCCAGGAGGAGGTACAGCCGATACAAAGATGTTCGCAATCATTTGGGTGTCCGTCAATGAGGTAATGATACACTCACTTGAGAAATCCAATATTCCCAGGAATCCACCCTTGGTGAAACTGATGGTGGTCACACCAGGATAACTCACCGAACCGGCTGAGACTCCGTCAGGAGATGTCGTGATGGTGAAATTCTTGTTTTCATTGATGGTAAATGTTGCACCGGCAGGCGTGGTGAATGGTTTGGCATAGGTCAGTCCTGAACCACCTGCGTTGCCAATGTTCGGTACTCCGTTCAATGCACAATAGATATAGCCTGCAAAGATTCCTCCGCCATTGGGATGAATGGTAAGTGTTCCGTCAGCCTTGAATTCGAAGGTATCGTTGTAAACCGCACCCAATCCAACTGCAGAAAGAATGTTTCCTGGATAAGATTTGTAATTCGGGGCAAATGTGGCTGTCGCGTAGTTGATCAGGAAGGTCGGAGCACCGACGGCAATCCTCCATTTCTTGCTGCTTGTGGAACCTGCTGATCCACCGGTAAGTAATTGCATCTTGGTTTTTGGCGGAATGGTAACTTTGTTGGTCACAGATGTTGAACCACCCGGGCCAATGATGGTGAGGGTTACCGTATAGTCTACTCCATAGGAAGAGTAAGAATGTACAGGGGCATGTAGTGTATTGATGTAACTTCCATCCCCAAAATCCCATTCATATTTGCTGTCGTTGGTAACCTGGGCAATAAATGTAACCGTGTTGCCTGTGACAGAGTAAGTAAAGGATGCAGTTGGTAGTGGAGTCTCTTTTTTACAGGCGATTGCAAGAATCAACCCTAAAAAAAGCAAGCTGGCTAATTTGAATTTTTTCATAGAGGAAACATTTTAATTTAATTACTTACAAATCAGTTTTAATTTGAAAATCGTATAATTAATATTTATTGATTTTTAGGTTAATAATTGCAAGCGAAATAGGCAGACTTCTCAACAAAAAACGGCGGGACAGTGATTTTCTACCCCGTCACGAATAACAAAAGTTAACTATTTGGATTAAAACAACACAATATTAGTTAAAAATCCTTAACAGATGATATTTTGCGGAAATATTTTAAATTATTTGCCAAACATGCAATAAAACATAACAAAAGGTTAAAATCTCATTATAATGCAAAATTAAATATTCGACTTTTTCTTTTGGAAGGTCTGTAAAATTCAGATTCAAATCTGGGGCAAGCATCCGTACCATGCCTGACATCGCCTCTCAAAAGACCAAAACCATGGATGCAAAAATTAATTAACCATCAAAATATCTGATGTTTGCAAAAAATGTACACTCTGAAAAAAAACAAAATTCATCCCTTGCCCCGATTAGCAAGCAAAACAGGGCAAAATTGGCACCTGACCCTGGTCATTTTTCTTTCTTGAAAACAGACTTTTTGATTGTTTGGTTAGAAAATAGAAAACGGAGCAATGGATGTTCGCCATTGCTCCGTTTTGCACCTTCCGGCTCTGCCCTGGAAACTAATTGCCCTTTCTGACTGGCAGTGCACTCATCTCAAATTTCAAGACGCCTCCATGGGAAATCTGACTGTGCCGCAATCTGAAATTTGGGAGCATCTTGCCATTGAGCCATATTTTGGACACAAACCTGTTTTGAGGAGAATAATTTTCTGTCTGCACTTGCAATACCTGGTCACCCAGATGAATGGTGGCACTTTTAAACAATGGTGCAGTCAGTTCATAATAATCCGAACCCGCCATCGGGTATAAACCCAGCGAGGCAAAGAGGTACCACGAGGAGAGCGTGGCACCGTCGTCGTTCCCGTCCACTCCCTCGGAGTTTACATCGTATTTGCGATCGAGTATCCAGTTGCACCATTTCTGGGTCAGGTCAGGCCTGTGCGCCTCATTGAAAAGAAAGGCAGCGTGAATATCCGGCTCATTCCCGTGCCAATAGTAGCATCCAGGATTCCAGCTGCACATTGTCGGATCCGACTTTTCAAAAAAATCGTTGAGTTCCCTGACAAAATTTTCAGATCCGCCGAAAAGAGAGATCAGACCCTCCGGATCGTAAGGCACAGCAAACCGCCATTGAAGGGCACTTCCCTCCACATAGTCCTTCGTGTAGACCCCGTTGGAATCGAAATAGGAAAGTCTGAGCGGATTAAATTTCCTGGAAAAGGCACCCTTGGTATCCTTCGACTGAAAATACCGGGTGGCCGGGTTCCAGATATTCCTGTAAAAATCGGCGTGCGCACGAAACAACTTCGCATCCTCCCTGTATCCCAGTGAATCTGCCAGAATGGCAATGGCATGATCGGCCCAAGCATATTCCAGTGTCCGCGAAACCGCCTTGTCCATCAGGTCAGTGGGGCAATAGCCATATTTATTGTATGCCTCGATACCGCTTCTCCCTCCGAACCTGGATCCTTTCGGTGTTGGATGGAGTGCCAGGAATTTCATCCCTTCATAGGCACTTTTCACATCAAAATCACGAATTCCCTTTTGATAAGATTCCGAAATGACCATATCGGCAGGAGAACCCAGCATGGATCCTGTATATCCGTTGCCGGAAGGCCATCTTGGCAGATAACCTCCCTGCTCCTTCATCTTCAGCAGGGAAACAATCATGTCGCGCTGCTCTTGGGGTGCAATTAGTATAAAGAGCGGATGCAGCGTACGAAAAGTATCCCAAAGGGAGAGATCCGTGTAGTAATGGAAACCTTCGGCCTTGTGCACGGCCTTATCAAATCCAAAATATTCGCCGTTGACATCCTGAAAAAGAGTTGGCATCTGAAATGAACGGTAGAGTGCGGTATAAAAAATTGTTTTCCCCTTTTCATTTTCAAACTCAGGTTGCAGCAGCGACAGCCTCTCTTCCCATCTTGACTTTGCAGCTTCCACCAGCGTCTCAAAAGATTGACCATTGGTCTCCGTTTCAAGATTGAGCCTGGCATTGGCCAGACTGACGTGCGAAATTCCCAAGCGAAGTCCGATGGATGAGTTGCCGGTACCAAAAGCAAAATCGACACCCAGATTTTTGCCTGTTCCCTTCCGGGGATCAGCCAGTGCAGTCACGCCATCCCAAATAGTTGCCTTGGAAAACGGCCGGTCAAAACGGGCAAAGAAGTAGACTTTGATGCCACCATACCTGCCCGAAAAGGTGCCGAAGGTCCTCACCTCCCCTTCCAGTTCCGAGTTGTTCGAATTGATGGAGACACTGCCTCCTTCTACCTTTTTTTCGCCCAGAATGCTGCAAATGTCCAGAAGCAGGTGGGGCTCCTTTGCTCCCGAAAAGGTGTATCTGTGAACCCCCGTACGCTGGGTCGCCGTCAGCTCCGCCAACACTGCAGGATCATTCAGCTTCACGGCATAGTAGCCGGGAAAAGCCCTTTCATCCGCGTGGCGGTATGCCGAAAATTTTCCTTTCATGTAGTCGGTCCAACCATTCTCCCCGGAGGCCGGAATGACCCTGAAATGGCCTCCGTCAGTGGCTCCGGTGCCACTGAGACGGGTATGGCTGAAACCGATGATCCTGTCATCGGGGAAATAATAACCCGAAGTATTCATCGCTTTTTTGCGGAAGACGGAGGATTCCGTATCCGGACTCAGCCTCGCTACGCCAAAAGGCAGGGAAGCACCCGGAAAATTGTTGGCACACACCCAAAAGTAGCCCCCCGTACCAATGAAGGGAGAGACACTACGACCCAACTTCCCCGGTTCAAAAGAGGTTTTCAGTTCCCCAAAAGATTGGTTGTTCCGGTAGGTAAAATAGGCATACAGGGAGGTTAGGCCAATGATTCCAGCCAAAACCAGCAGACCCGCGACAAGGAAGAATCGTTTCAATATTTTTTTCCACATGGCTAATAATCTTTAGTTCAATATTTTAAAATGATACTTACCGGAACTAACCTGAAAAATTACTTTACCCTGCTCCTTGCCTATGTAACTGAAATTTTCGGAATGGAGCAGGGTACTTCCACTCTCCGTCACCTGTTTGGGATCGCCGCAGGGGAAATGGACCAAGGCAGATGAATTGACAGGTATTTCAATCTCCATGTCAAGTGCATCCGCATTTTTCTTCCAGCAGGAAGCTATCCATCCATAAACTGAATGATAAGAGGCATTTGCATAGGTCAATTCATTGTTCACAAATGGAGCAATCACAAAGCAGGGTTTTCCTGGATGGGCCGGATCAGGGGCAATCCCCGCCAGGGAAGTAAAAAACCAGGCGATGACACTACCGTACATCGGATGCGAATGTGAGCTTGCCCCATCCCAGTTTTCCCATAGGGTGGTGGCATCTTTGCCCAGGATGTAATTTCCGTAACCGGGAAAATCCTTTTGGTTCATCAACGTATAGGCCAGGTCGGGTCGGCCGTTTTCCGTCAGCACCTTCAGGAGCAAAGGGGTGGCCAGGATACCCGTATCGAAATGATATTTTTGCTCTTCCAGCAATTTCAGCACGGTGGCAAAGACTCGTGCCCGATCCCGATCCCGTACGATGCCGAAAGCCAGCGGAAAAATATTGGCCCCCTGTTTCCCATCGAGGTAGCAAGCCTGCTCCCGGTTGTAAAATCTCCTGTTGATGTGGTTCCGGATGGACTCTGCCAGATTTTCAAAGTACTTCTGGTCCTGAAGATTTCCCAGTGTGGCTGCAATTTTCGACATCAACATGGTAACATGAAAATAATAACAACTGTTGACCAGTTCCGGGGAGAGTTTGATCTTTTCGGGGGTGGCCCAATCACCCAGGCACCATCCCTTTGGCTCTTCCCTGACGACGATTCCTGCGGAATCACAACGCGTGCCAAGGTAGGTAACCCACTGCTTCATCCCTTCATAATGGTTCTCCAGCAGGGATTTGTCGCCATAAAAACGGTAATAGGCCCAGGGCATGATCACGTATCCGGATCCCCAGGCGGGTCCGCCTCCACCGCCGCCAAAGGGGACCGTGTGGGGCACATAGCCGGTTTTGTGATTCCGGGCGTCCTCCATGTCGAGAAACCATTTCCGGTAAAAGGTGGTCAGGTCGAAATTAAAGAGGGCCGATTCGACCGCCACCTGGCCATCGCCGGTGTAGCCCAGCCGTTCGCGGTGCGGACAGTCGCTGCTGATGCTGCCGTGAAGATTTTCGAGCTGGGTACGCAGGTAATTGTCATAAATCTTGTTGAAAAGCGGATTTGAACAGTCGAAATGACCAGCACCTGCCACATCCGTATGCACCACTTTGACCACCAGATCATCCGTCGAAGGCTGGTATTTCAATCCGCTGACCTCGATCTGACGGAATGCGTGCCAGGTGAATCGGGGTTCATAGAATTCATCCCCGCCCCCCTTCAAAATATAGGTATCCACCTGGTGGTAATCCCTGCCAAGCTCCTCGATGTACCGCAACCTGACCGTATCGCCCCGGTCGCCGTGCAATTTTATGTTGACCCAACCGGAGATCATCTCCCCGGCATCGAAAAGAGAGCTTCCTGTTTCATTTTTTTTCAGGAAAACAGGCTTGATGGTGCGGATGACCCGATCCGGAGGAGCCAGCTGGGAGTTCAACTTTCCGGCAGGAGCCTTCACTTCCACGGCATACTGCCAGTGGCTGTCATCAAAACCAACTGTGTTCCAGCCTGTTAATTCAAGCCTGGCATCGTAGTACTCCCCAGTAAATATTCCGTCGTGCAAAAGAGGTCCCGTAGTCATTTTCCAGCTTTTATCGCTGCAAACGATCTGCCTGCCGCCATCGCGGTAGTTGATTTCCAGTTGAAGGATCAGACGCGGGGTGTTGTACCAGAGGCAACCCTCGGCGGTTCTGTCCCGCTGATTGTACCATCCGTTGCCCAGTACTATCCCGCACACATTACCGGCAGTTTTCAGCATCCCGGTTACGTCGTAGGTATTGTAAAGGACCCGTTGCCGGGATTGATCGTCGTGAAAGTAGATCAGCTTCTGCAACTTCCGGGTATCAAAATTGGTCTGGGCAGGTGCCAGAACCTGATCTCCCACCCTTGCCCCGTTCAGGTAAAGTTCGTAGAACCCCAGTCCGCATACGCGGATTCGTGCCGACTGAATTTCTGCCGGAACAAGGAATGCCTTCCTG
>Ga0214216_1000697_pt1 | contig 10795 bp, 13 predicted proteins | sample TroBogypolimnion_12_FD_153054 | JGI IMG/M metagenome (GOLD analysis project Ga0214216, IMG submission 153054) | Freshwater microbial communities from Trout Bog Lake, WI - 27JUN2007 hypolimnion | ecosystem: Environmental > Aquatic > Freshwater > Lake > Hypolimnion/Profundal zone | place: Trout... | reverse complement strand
CGCACGCACTTTGTGGGCAAATGGGATGCGGGAATGGCCACGCCCGATCACACACCGCACGGACGTGGGTACGACACGAGCCTGCTGTACTTCCATCGTGAGTTCATGAATGACTACACTATAGTCGCCGATCCACATTTCGCTGAGTGTGCACTGCCCCCACGAGTACCAACTGATACATGTACGCGCTTGCACACTCCTCCCTCCCCCCAGATGCAAACGATTACTGGGTTCAGACCGCGGGGGAGCTCTGCAACGGGTCCAGCGTCGTGGATCTTTGGTCCAATGACGGCCCTGCTTTCGGCTTGAACAACTCGTGGGACTGCTCCCAGCAGAACCAGCGCGCAGAGTGCACATACGAGGTGGGTAAGCTGGATGAACAGCTGCTGACTGTGCGTACAAATACACTGCGATGTTCTTGCGTGCGAACATACTGCATTGCTTCTTCCACGCTGAGAGTACGGCTGCGTGCTTTTCAATGTCATTCCATACTTCCACTTCGCGCAGGATGACCTCTTCGCCAAAGTGGCTGTAAGCGTGATCGAGAACCACGACGCGGCGGGCTCTGCGCCGATGTTCCTCTTCTTTGCACCGCACAACGTCCACGAGCCCCTCCAAGTGCCGCAGTGGTACATGACTCACTTCGATTTTATCGACTACGAACCCCGCCAGAAGTACCTCGCAATGGTCGCGCACCTGGATGACGTGATTGGCTCGCTCGTGACGTCCCTCGTGGCCAAAGGCATGTGGAACGACACGCTCCTCGTTGTGTCCTCCGATAACGGAGGTCCCATCTACAACAACGGCAATGCCGGTGCCAACAACTGGCCCTTGCATGGAGGCAAGGTGCGTTACCGGAGGCTCGCGCACGCGATGTTGAATGAGTTGGAGGGGCCTCCTTTTTCGGCAGGGTGATTGCCAGCTGACCCCGTACACTAAGTGCCCCACACTCCCCCCCTCCCATCCTCACCACCCTACTCAGATGTCGAATTGGGAGGGCGGCGTGCGTGTGAACGGGTTTGTCTCTGGCGGCATCATCCCTCCCGCCCAACGCGGCAAGAAAACGGACGCGCTTGTGTCCATCGCGGACTGGTACGCAACGTTCTGTGGCCTCGCTGGGATCGATCCCTTTGATGCCGCCGCGGCGAGTGCGAACTTGCCCCCCGTGGAGTCCTTCAATCTTTGGCCGCTGCTCTCAGGCGCCAACGCTACGGCGCCTCGCACGGAGCTCGCAATCGGTGTTGGACCCAATGTCGTTCCTGGCCACAACTTGACGACGGTGCAGGGGCTGATCATCCCTCCATACAAGCTGCTTATTGGACCGCTGGGACAAGACATCTGGCAGGGCCCGCAGTACCCCAATGCGTCAACTGATTGGGTCGACACACCCCGTCACTGCGGCAATGCCAATGGCGCGGGGTGCCTGTACAACATTTGGGAGGACCCCACTGAGCACGAAGACATTGCCGCCGCGCATCCCGATATCGTGGCACGGCTGCGTGCGCGTATGGATGAGATCCAAGCAACCACGTTCACGCCACGCCGTGGCACTGACGACGGAGCGGCGTGCTCGGCTGCAATGAACAAGTGGGGCGGCTTCTGGGGGCCGTTCCTCAAGTAACAATCGCGAGCCGCGCTGCTATCGTGAATTAACTCGCGCATGTTTGCATCACGCATGTGCAACTGGTGCGGGTGGGCGGCCGCGGGAGATCACGCTACGGTATGTGCGAGGAACTCTGGACTTCGTGCTCGAATTGTGTGTGCAATTTGCTTGTGGTTCAAAATTCGATGCTATGTCATGCAGTTGTTGTCAAACAGAGAGTGGAATTGAATTCTCACGTCTGTTATTTCTAGTTTTCGACGCCGTTTTTGTGCGGCTTGCCTCTATAACCCCTTCAACATCTACCATAGTGTTAACATCTTTCTTTTATTCACATATATATATATATATATATGAACACAACCTGTTTTGTTAGTGCTCCATATATTAACCAAATCTGGCTTGAACACTATATATATATATATATATATATATATATGAATCCTACCTGTTCGGCCACTACCGAATACAGGACATCCACTACGCGATACTGTGCCATACATCGTCTGGCGCCTGCTTGCCATTCTTGCCTCATTGCACATACAACAACACAACCATTCCAACATCGCATGCATCAAGAACCTGCAGGGTACGTGACGGATCATATGAGTTCCACAGACAGACTTCAGAAAATTATGCTCTCAGCTGTAGATCCACGCAATGCCGCTCCCACAGTCACCTAATAGCAGCCTGGCTGCTGACCAGAAAGAAGTAAAGCTCGCTTGATGCCCCGCTCCCGCCTTAAGTGTTTGCACAACAACGATCAATCCATTGAGCTGCCGTTTTTGCTATGAAAGTGCTGGCTGAAGTGAATGCATCGCTACTACTATGTATCTTTGTAGATTACTTTTTGGCAGTTCTACTGTGACGGATCATTGGTTGATTATGTCAAGTAAAGTAGTGGCGAGTAATTATTGATGCTGATTGCACTGCAATATTCTAGAGCTGGGATACTTAGTGCAAGCAAATGCATGATACATTGCAGAGCGTGCAAATATGCATTGCCATAGGAAAGCATGCAGCTTGAATTTTAACGTATGCGTAGCTATAGAACTATTAGAAGCATTTACTACAGTAAATTACTCTATCAACCTAACGCGCTTGAAGATATGTGTAAACGTGCACGTGTAATTACACTCGTATCAGCGCAACACGACCTTACACGTTGAATCGGGTAATGTGATTATAGAGTACTTCGACGGTTACATAGACGAAGTATCACTCACGGCGTATTTATCGCGTCCCCAAATGAGTGTGCGTTCATCACCATACACATGAGTACTAATGAAACATCGACATACAAAATACCGCATGCGCACGAAACGCGATCGAGGCGAATATTATCATGAAGCATGTGGGAGCCGAAGTATCTGATAGCAAGGCACAGCGATAGTAGCGAATATGAATGTATATAAATGAATGCCGAGGACGAAAAAATACAAAAAAACAATTGTTGAATACTTGAACTACAGCAAATATTGACGTGACGCTGCCGGCTCCAGCATGCTCACTTCTTCTTGGACGGGCTGCGTGTGGGGGAGCGTGTCGCCGTGCGCGAGTGGGAAGGGGTGCGCGAGTGGGAGCGACTTCGTGAAGATGTATGGCTTGCCGTGCCGGATCTCGTAGGCGATCTGCTGCCAGTGGAGGATCTCGTAGAGGTGAGCACCCTCGTAGTGGTGCTGTGAGCAGTGAACGTAGGGGTAATGCTGAGGCCGGGGGGCGCAGCAGTAGTACTGGACCCGTTGACTGTACTTGAAATCTGGACGGTGGGGGTGGCGGACAGAGAGGTTGAAGCGGTGCCTGTGCCCGTGCCTGTGCTGGTGGCACTGGGAGAGGCCGAGGCCGCCACCGTTGCAGAGCCTGTTGTCGTGGCAAGTGCTGTTGGCGATGATGAAACTGTTGCTGTTGCTGTCGTCGTCACGCTGTCTGTCTGAGTCACGGACTCGGTGCTGGAGAGAGTTGACGTTGGAGACGCTGATACCGATATCGATGGAGAACTTGTCCTAGCAGCGCTGGAACTCGGTGAGGCACTCCGAGAGGGGCTGCCACTGCCCGAGTAGCTTGCGGTAGCACTTCCACTGCTGGACGCAGTGACAGTCGCTGATGTTGAAGATGAGGGTGAGGGCGTCAACGAGCTTGACTGCGACGCTGCTGCGCTGCGCGTAATCGTGGCGCTGCCGCTGACAGAGGAGGTTGACGAAACGGAGGGAGCGCGTGTGGCGCTGCTCGTCGTGCTGGTACTCTGCGAGGAGGAGGAGGTGCTTGAGCCGCTCGGCGTCGCCGTGGAGGATGCCGTCGGCAACGCGGACGCCGATGGGTTCGGGGAGGGCGAGGACAGCGACCACGAAATCACCACATTCTTCAGGTTCACATTTGATAGGGCGGCTGAAGTTATCACATAGAACGCCTCTGCGGGCTGAGGGAGTACGTATGAAATCCGAGAGCGCCCGCCGCTGCAACTGATATCGGCAGCGGTGGAGTTGTCGTTGAACGCTGCGCAGCCAAACGAGAAGTTGCTGGTAGGGCAGCTGCATGTAGTTGGCACGACACAGAGATTTGGATTGAGCCGAGGAAGAGTTGGTGTAGTAATGAATGCGATAAGCGAGCCACTATTACACGTACGTACGGATGTAATAATTCTTCGATAGCTAGAGACCTATGCGCGTACTGAGCCAGACAGTGCTCACGCTTACTCACCCCTGTCCGAGCCACATTACCGTGTCGAACACATCCACGAGGGCGCCGCTGCTGCACGTGTCCACGTCGACCACCGAACCAGCGGGCGCAACTTCTCCGAAGTCGATTAGTGCAGGTAGTAGCCGTCTCGTCCCCGTGTTAACACCACACAGCACCAAAGGCGCCGAGAAGTACAGCGTCATGCCGCTGCCCAGGTTCGTTGACGTCACGTTGCCTTCCAGCCCTGGCACGGCGTCTCGAAGGTACGCACCCACTCCTCCCGGAAGCCCCGTGCACAGATTGGGCGTGGTACTTGGCGTGGGGGTCCCCGTAGAAGTGGGCGAGGCGGTCTGCGTTTTAGACCCGGACCGTGTAGTTGAGGGACTACGAGTACCGGACCGCGTAGATGAGGGGCTCCCAGTCACCGTGGCGGTTGCAGAGGCGCTGGGTGTCGTCGATGATGTAAGGGAGCTCGTGGTGGTGCCTTGTGCCGTACTGGATGTCGAGGGTGAAGAGGACCCCGTGGGGGAGAGCGTGGCGCCCTCAGAAAGCGACGACGAAGGACTCCCCGTAATACTCGGAGTCAGTGACGATGTCGACGACCACGATGGCGAGTTTGAGGATGAAGATGAGAGCGATGGCGACGAGGACAACGACGGGTAAGTTGACGTCCACGAGATGACGGGGTTGATGTAATTCTCTCCAACCAGCGAAGCGGAAGCGATAACGTACACTGCCTCCAGAGGCGACTGCAGGACATAGCTGATGCGTGAGCGACCGCCGAGGCAGTCAGCGTTCGTTGAGTTGTCGTCGTAGGCAGCGCACTGGAATGTGGGTGCGTCGAGTGGACATCCGAAGCCCAGCCACATCACTGTATCATATGCGGCAGATGCGATGCCGCTCTGACACAGGTCAACAACTATCGTTGAGCCGAGGGGCAAAACGGCTCCAAAATCGATGAGCGCTGGTAAGAGCTTGCGCGTGCCTGTGCTTGCCCCGCAGAGAGTCACGTTCGTGGAGAAGTAGGACGTCATGGAGGCCCCGATATTGGACGTCGTGAGGTTGCCCTGCATGTTGGGCACTCCCCGCCGAAGATATGATGCACCGGTTGCGCCCGGGAGGCCAGTGCACAGGTTAGGCGTGGCCGTTGGAGTCGCGGTTCGAGACCGCGAGCTGCTTGGCGTTGCAGATAATGATTGCGACGCCGTTGCAGTTAGAGACCGCGTGGCGCTGGAGGACAGGCTGGCAGACGCCGTGGCGGAATTGGACCCCCCAGCCGTCAGGCTGGCAGACGGAGTGGATGTGGATGACACCGACGTAGACGCGGTGACACTCGCGCTGGCTGATGACAGCGACCATGTCACCTTCGCATTAGCGTAGTTTGTAGTACTGCTTGCCGCCGCCCCCACCACGTAGAACGTCTGTGCGGCGATTGGAAGGACGAGCGCCATTGACGACCGGCCGAGTCCGCAGCCCGACGGAAGCGTGCTATTATTGTTAAACCCGAGGCAACCGAAATCTGCCGCGTTGACGCCGGGGCAGCCCGTGCCCACCCAAAGCAGGGTGTCGAATGCGATCGTACTTGTGCCTGATGCACACGTGTCAACGGAGAGCACGCTACCCGCCGGGGCCACCCTGTATGCGTATTTAAGCGTGCGGGGAGCAGGTGAGCGGCGTAAGTGATACTTTGCCGCCGTTATACTATATATGTATATATCGCAGTCTCGCAGCTGTTCACGTGTGTACTCACACTCCCAAGTCCAGGAACACGATCAGCAGTTTTCCAACGCCCGTCGGAGTTCCGCACAGGATTTGGTTGTATTGGTAATAAGCTACACATGCGAGAGAGCACGCAGAGACAAACTTATGTGCAAAATGCTAGCGCATGCCACTGGCAAGTGAAACGGGGACGGCGATCCAATCAAAAATAATATCATCAATCTCAATCAATCGCGATTACCTGTAACCTGATAATCTAACACAGAGTTACATTACTAATGTCATCCAATAGCAATTTGAAGCATACATTAGTAAGGTAATCTGCGCAGGAAGTGAGCATTCAGTGTGCATTTTACTTCCCGGGTGCGACCGAATGAATATTCACACGTACTCACCAGTCATTGCTGTGCCCAAGTTTGTGGACGTGTATGATCCGCTTGGCCCTGGCGAGGGCGTCCTGACGGGAGTCCCACCCACAGTGCCTGGTAGTGTGCAGGTCTGCAATACGCGTTGGGCCCTTGCGTTCTGTAGGGCGTGTAATGCGGTACGGTACACGTATGTACGGACGGTGACGCAGTCTTAAAGGCAGGGTGCCGGGGTTGGAGATGATACTTTTAAATCCCCCAGACTTACACTCACGCTGATACTAGGATTCAGTCGTGCCATTGCACAGCTGAGCAGCAGCCAGAGAAGAGCTTTTAATGCGAATGGCAGAGGATACATTTATAGGTAGCCCGATTGGCTGATTTTGTATTTCCAGTTATTCACGGAGCTTACGCAGACGAAATGATCTATCAAACTATCGCAATTGTTGAGTTATTTGAAGATTAACTGGCATTGATTAGTATTGAAATGCGTTGACGATGACGTGAATTTGCAGGAATTTCTGATCGCAGAATTCATCCGCGATCCATTCTTTGTGTTCAACTTTGGTCTCGGGATCTTTTCTTGTGTGTGGATACCAAACTAACCCATTATTATTGGTCCCTGTCTCTGGTTGCATTTAAAGTAATATATATATGTGCGTGCAAGCCATATATACACACGACGACCATACCTCTGCTGTGGTCTCCCTGTAATAAGAATTAGCGACTAGTTGGCTACGAGACTGAATGCTCCTCTAAAAGCAGCACTCTCGCTGAAGACACCCAACTATCGACCGACATGAATATGTTACGTGTAGTTGTCACCGGCTCAGAAGAGCTTACCGAGAACACTGGTAGGACTACCTTTATCTTCGCGTGCTGCTCTATGCTGCTCTGCGCAGCGCCTCGCCTCCCTTGGCAGCTGCTGTGCGCTTGCCGTTGATCCATTTTCAATGTTGCATCTCCCCGCCTGCTCCGTGGTGCGCTACCCGCCCCGCTGATGTCGTTGTTATTGCCAGTCACGCGGATGTCCCTGTATTGCTAGCTATCTTGCTGTTGCACCTGGTGTCTGCTTTCTTCTATTCTACTCGTCGTTGTTATTCTTATTAAATTTAGGCGCTTTGGCGCTCTGATGCTGCTATTGCTGCTGCTGCTGCTGTCCTCTGGTTTCGTGATGGAGCTGCTTCCCTTGTGTACCTTTTGTTGCTGCGTTGAGGACGCGCTCGCGCTTTCCTGCGTGCTTTCTGCTGCTGCTGCTGTTGCCCCCAGCTGGACCGAGCATGCGGCGCGGCACTCTCCGTCGCGGAGTGCGAGCTGCTGCTGTCTACCTGCTGCACGTTTCGCTGCTTCTTCCCAAGTTGCTGCCCCGCCCTGCTGGGGATGCTGCACTAGCTGTTTGGCGCCGGCGCGTCCGCGAGGCAATGTACAAGTTGCAATCACAAACAACAACTGCAGGAGTCCGCTAGCATTGCTGCCGCCCATCCGCCCGGACCTCGTCGCGCGCTCTTCCTGAGCCAGTGCGGCAAGGGAGCCTTTGCGCATCTGCGACGACGATACCGAGTGATCGTGCGGCTGCTGATGGGTGCATCAGTAGCACCTCGGGCAGTGAAAGACAAACAGATGCAGGGGCGGGAGGTACAGATGGCTGAAATTGAGGCAGAGCAGAGGGAGATGCCGAGGGTTGGTGCTGCAATCTGGGCAGCACAGAGAGCGGCGGTAGAGTTTGGCGCAGCAACCCACGCAGCAGCAGCCGGACAGGAAGCAGAGCTAGTAGCTGGCGCAGCAGCCCTAGCAGCCGGCCGGGGGCAGGTGGATTATCCACCAGCAGTGCCCATGGGGCCACTCAAACGACTGCACGCGACCCGTCGCCGTTGGGGACGTGTCCCGTCGACAAGTACAGCCGGCCCAACGATTCCAACCGACACTGGGCCAACTGCGAGAGCATCAAGTAACACCGCTATGGTCGGCAAGATGGGGTACGGGACGTGCTCGCTATGGATGGCCACGGCACAGAGCGGAGGCCGGTTGTCAACACAGATGGAGAAGCCTATGGTTGCGTACTGCACGCGCAAGCCATCGAACCAGGTCTACCCGAATGCCCCGGAGGGGCAGAAGGCTGACATCGTATTCGCTGACAAGTGAGAGGAGGCGGTGAAGACACACATCGCCGACGTCACCGTTGTCCAGACGAACACAACGCTGAAGCTAGCGAAGACACGGGTAGCAGCATCTGAAGAGGAAGCAGCACGTCAAATGGTAATTAATTACAGCACCAACTACGTGCTAAACCTCATCAGCAGCTCGTCATCCAGGCTTTCGAGAGCAGCGGCGCCATGACCCGAGAGACCTCAGCGTTCATCCAGTACATTGTCTGCAACTCGTGCGTGCGCTTCCAGGGTCGGGGTACTATGACTGACTACTAGCCTATTACCAATAGTATTCGCAGCGCGTTAAATATAGCATGCATCGAGTGTCGATCGCGCTCCAGAAAGGCAACGTTCGTATGATCCGTCAATGACAGCCTGTCATTGACAGGACATCACCTTCGGTGACCTTCGCTACTCCTGCAGCAGGGGGGGGGTGCGGTTCAGGCAGCTGCGATCCCCAAAGCGGTGGGTTCGCTGGGTGCGGTCTAGGGCGGGTGCGCCTGGGCTGGCAGTCACCTCGCGGACTTCAGTAGTTTACGAAGTATGTGATGCAATGCAGTAATCAATTTCTATTGTTGAAGATTCAGCACCCAAAACTAGGGCCCACGGCATTCGCATCCTTGTTGAACTCATCCCCGCATCCCGGCCTCATCGCATCCCAGGAATTTGACGGGATGCGCCATCCTCAGCAGTCCCAATAAAGCATACTATGAGCCGGGATGAGGATGCGCACCGGTTTTGGACTGGGGTTCCCGATGGGATGCGGGGATGCGCAGATCACCGTGAATTTGTAATATTCTGTGCTTGTGACCTCCACAAACTACAATATTTTGGTGCTAAATTGTGTGTATCGTCTTCCAAATCGAAGATATAAGCTTAATAAATTAATGAGGGCCTTGTACGGGCCAAAACACCTGCTATTTTTATCTCTTTTTTGCTTCGAAGGATGCGGGATGCCATGCAGTGCGGCATCGTGCCTCGAGCGAAATTTTTATGGGATGCGAGGATGCGCTGTAAGCTCTACCCCTCAAACCGCACTAATCCATGGGGATGAGGATGCGCTAAAAAATCACGAAAAAAGCAGTCCTATTACTTGGGATGGCTGAGAACTTCAACTTTTTGCGCATCCCCGTGGGCCCTACCCAAAACTGCTTATCAGCGCACTCAATGACCTAGAGCGTAAACTTCTCTTGCTGACGTAGATGAAGTTACACGATTAAGTTGTTATATCATGACCTGATTCTATACATAAGTGGCATTTACTATCGAAATATATTAATATGTGTACAGTTGAGGTAGCTGAGTGAGTGGTCAAGTATTGGTACGGCAACAGTCGCACGTGCACAGTGCAGAATATAGTATTACATAGTATGATGCCATGCAGTCTCGTTAAACGGCATAATTTTGGATACCACAGCCATGTTTAAGAGATGGTTGGCTTCAAAGCTTTGCGGAAAAGGCCAATATGCCCATCGACTGTCCTTCCTTGCTGGCTTTTTTGTCGCCCATACAACAATGCCATCTTCTCATCTTCGACTTCAGAAAAAAAATACAGTCTACATCTGCGAATGCGAACTCTGGCATCTGCCATACAAGTTGAATGAGTTACAGGTCGTATGGCTCGCCGCCCGTGCTTCACTGCCGTTGGGGGGGAAACGGCTTCTCGCCTGCGACTGTGGTTCGGTGCATGATGCGGCGTTCGCTGTAGTCCGCCACGGCATAATGGGCAGTGCACCGATTGTCCCAGAAGGCGAGATCGCCTTGCTGCCAGTTCCAGCGCACAACCCGCTCCGGTTCAATCATGATCTCGTACATCAGGCCCAGCAGCGCCTTGCTCTCGGCCTCGGACACGCCAATGATGTGCTTCGTAAACACAGGGTTTACAAACAGGCAGCGGCGTTTCGTTTCGGGGTGCTCGCGCACGACGGGGTGCACGACGGGTGCACGCTCGCCGCCGCGGCCCTTCGGGAACGCACCCGCTGCGTCGTGTGATGCATGCATCCCAGCCAGCATCGCACGCAGCGGCGCGGAAAGCGCATCGTGGGCTGCCCCCAAGTCTGCCCACAGCGTGTCGCCGCCGACAGCTGGCAGCACGCGGGCACTCAGTAGCGACCCCATGGGCGGCTCCTCCGAAAAGGTGACGTCCGTATGCCAACGATTGTTGTATGAGGTTCCATCTGTTTTGGACCCAACACCGAGAGTGTAAGCAGCGCTGTCTAGCAACAGGACCTCGGGATGCTCCTCGTCAAGGCCGCCCACGAGCGGATGCGCTGGCGTGAGCGTACCGA
>Ga0214216_1000690_pt1 | contig 10865 bp, 8 predicted proteins | sample TroBogypolimnion_12_FD_153054 | JGI IMG/M metagenome (GOLD analysis project Ga0214216, IMG submission 153054) | Freshwater microbial communities from Trout Bog Lake, WI - 27JUN2007 hypolimnion | ecosystem: Environmental > Aquatic > Freshwater > Lake > Hypolimnion/Profundal zone | place: Trout... | reverse complement strand
ATTATCTATTTTGCCGGCCTGATCTATAGTCATAGTGCAACGCGGTACTAAGCGAACTGATTTAACTTCATAAATATGAGTAATGATGCGCTCAGAGCCGCCACCACGATGAACAGCAATTGCACAATAGCGTACTTCTCGCATGACATTTCTAGCGATGGCTTTATTTTCGGTAGTACTCAGAGGAATATGATACCAGCCGGCTTTTCCAGTTTGGAAGCGCTGCAAATAATCTTGACCTCGACCAGCCTTTGGACCCAAGGGCGCAGCCAATGTTAAATCAGAATATCGAGCAAGCTCCATACCCATAGTTCCAATACGTGCGGATTCTTGTACAAAATATTGATCGGCTTCTGGGATAGTATAAGTTACATTTTTATCACCAAATCGTGCCACCAAAAAATCCCGTAACCATCGGCATCGGTTATCAGGCCCAGGCAATAAAGGAAAACCACCTATACCAACGGCCTCTATCGCGTCTTGATAAGGATTACGGCCTTTAGCTTCATCAAACCAACCCGGATACAACACATAAGCCCCTAAAATGGGTCGGCTTTTTTCATGCCCGCCATCATCGGCTTTATGAATATGAATGAGCGCATCCCGATATCTATGCATTTGATTAATGGCATCATTAGGTGCGTAATCAGTTCCTTTGTCATCATTAGCAATACGATACTTAGCATCAAAAATCCAATGGATTTTTTCACCGCTAGCAAAAGTAGCTTCCAGCAAAATGTCAGGTATTTGCTTAATATTCCACGAATAAATTTCATCGAAATTAGGCTTATTATCCTTTGGTTTAGAAAATGCTGGCTCATGCGCTAAACGTATCTTGATACCATCGGCTCTTTCTAAATGAAAAGCCGCCTTAAAAACCTCGCTTAAACTTTTTTCTAAGCCCTTACCTTTCATCGCAGCCTTGCTTTGACTGACTTCTTCAAAACCTAGTGTTAGCAATAGCCGTCGCACTTCTAAAAAACACCAGACCTCATACAATTCAGCGATAGATTTCATCGAAATAGCGGCATCTTGCCCGAACACATCCAAATACAGCTTAAGCTCCTGCCAAATACGATAGACACCCGAGTAGCCATCACGCTGATGCAGCACTAACGATTCAGAGCTCTGGCCATCATAGCTACCGACTTCGGCAAATAACGGTCTGTTTAACAACTGCTCCAAAGGCCGCTTCCAGCTATCCAGCTCGTCATAAAAGGACTTAGCCAGTCGCCCGCTATCATTACGTAAGCGATCTTCTTGTTCTGCATATTTTTTAAAGTGAGTAATATCTTTGCTGCATCGAGTCAGTACCATCTTTACAAAACGGTTTTCTGGAGTATCTAGTGAAAGTCGTTGCCCCGTTATTTGATAGCGATGATGCGTTTCATTCTGATGCAAATGCACAGCAACTCGCTCTTCCAGCTTAGGAGACAATCGGCCCCGCAAACGTTCTGCTCGAACAGCGTATTGATAAGGTAATAAGCGCGTATGCGGCGCATTACAAATACGTTTAATGCCTTTTTCTAAGTCTAAACGCAAGCGCTGGAAATGTGCCAGCCACAACAACGGAAAGCGTTCGTGCGGTTTTCGAGACTTAGCTAATTCCTGATCGGTCTTTTGCACTAAAGAAAACCGCCATAAAGGATAAAGCTTATCAATAGCTTCATACATCTCCTTAAGGTCAGTACTCATCACCATTTTGGTAGGCTGTACTTCAAAAGACAGATATTGCGTAATGACCCGGCCAGCTACCTGATAACGGATACCTAAACGAAACCAACCGATGTCATTACCGAAATTGATGCTACCGCGTAAGGCGCTGTGCTTGTAATGAAAGCTGTCTTCTATGCTGCTTAAGCGATGCACAAGCTTAGGCTTAGGTAGTTGACTAACCCGATCATCAAATAAAAACTCAAATTCGTAATGTTTGTTCTCAAAAAACAACAGCTCAGATAAAGACAATTCCGTCTGGGCTTGCTCAGTTAAAACTTCGTCTGAGGGCATCAGCTCAAGCACTTTCAGCGCAGGACTAAAACGTAAGCTAGTAGGAGGCAGGTTTATGCCACGGTCAGCATGGGTTTTAGCTAGCAAATCCTGAGGTTTAGCGAGGTCTTTAGTCCACACGCTTAGTTCAAAGTCCGCTGTTTTAAGCGTCAGAATATCAGGCACTAAACATTATCCTAAGGTTAAATGTAGGAGTGGCTTTAGCCACTCCTACCCAAATAAGTACTGCCAATAAATTAATCAAAAACAGTATAAAACTGGAGTGCAATAGCTTCAGCTATTGCGTTTTAAAACAGCTGAAGCTGTTTTACTCCAAATACACCAGTTAAAGCCCATCGGCATTACTAACTGCATTCTAGTTGCTATAGATCATAATCCCCGTAGGCCGGATAAGCAACGCGCATCCGGCATCAACGGTGGATGCGCGTTGCTTATCCACCCTACATAACTACGTGCTTATTATTCAAAACCTAAAATGATTTTCATATACCGCTCAATCGTCGCCATTTCCCCTTTAGAAAGCGACATCAACGGCGCTGAAGTGATCCGCTGATTATCAATCGCGCGAGCTTGGTCTATCATGACATCGGAACATTGATTTAGCGCCTCACGCGCAGCAAGATTGAAGCGCAAGGGTTGAGCATTTGCATGAATCTGAGTTGTCAGAGGTAAAACAAGAGTACTCGGATGGTCTACATCGTTTAAATCATTGCATTGCACTATAAGCGCGGGGCGTATTTTTCCGGCTTCCGTGCCTTTTGATGGATTGAAATTAACCAAATGCACATCACCTCGCTTAAAGCCCATCTATATTACTCTCTTGTAAAGATTGATTGATGTCTAAGCTTTGCTTAGCCACTAAGTGAGACGCGTATTTGATTTGTTGGCTTAGTTTTTTTCTTTGTAGCATTTCTGCATAATAACGTAACGATTCAGCAATAATTTCACCGGTCGGTTTATTATTCTCGTTAGCAATGTCCTGTAATAACTGGCTAACCTTATCATCGCTTGTAAAGGTAATCGTTTGCATGCTATTCACCTTAACTGTGTTGATGGATAATCCCTTTGCCGCTCGAACTCAATGCCTTCTATTTTGGGTATATTCATAATGAACGTTTTAAAATCTTCCTTTATTGGCTCTTGAGATAGTGTTGTAGCCATCGCATTAGCTTTTCTATTGCTATATTTTTCTTGCAGAAATTCGTAGAAATCTAATAATTCTTGCTGTGCATTAGCAGGTAGCGTTGATAAATCGAGAACTGGCATAACAGTCTCCTTTAATTTGGGTGGATTAATAGCTTAACTAAGCTTTATCGTTCTTAAACACTCTATTTATTGTCGCTCTTGTACCAAACTTATAAATGAAGACACATCCATTAGCCAGGTGCGCTGGTTTTCTGTGTAAGATTCATGAAGTCTGCGCGGTATGACCAGTTGCAGATTTTTTGTGTGCATTTCATCGGTTTGATTAGTGCTGATCGCGGCCTCAAAGGTAAGCAGATGCTTATGTTCGATGCGATTGGCTTCTGCCAATACTTGCCGCCAACGGTCTTTGCAGGTGGTCTTTACGCCCAGCATAGTCAACTTAAGGGGATTATGCTGGGTCGTGACACGGCATACTATTTTCTTATTATGATTTTGCAAATTGAAGTGATTCAATAAATTCTTCAATATTTCGTCCGAGTGGATCATTGGTAGCTTCTTCGGTTTGTGCAACAGCATGAAATTCATGCCAGCTATGATCAAGTTGATCGTTATATTCTTTAAAATATAAATCAGGGACGTCAGCTTTAAATGCTACAAAATAGGCTTGATCAATTAGTACATTTTCAACCATTGTTTTAAGAAGGTTGACATTGATATTATGAGGATTAGAAAAAACTAACTCACCCCAGTTTTTAAAATTGCCTGCATCTCTATAAAGATACTCAAATCGAATATTCATAACTATTTTCTATTTTTCAAAAACATGTTCTCGGTGGTAAGCAAGAAACTCAGCATGGGGTTTAAATTTTTTGGGTGAAAAAATAGGTTTGCCGTCATAGACCAACAGAGCAGAATTAAAAAATTGATCGTTATCATCTGTACATTTTTGTGAAACACAGATAGTCATATCTTCCAATATCGTTAATATACCGATATCAAAAGCTTTATCGTGCAACATCGATAAACAGAGACCATTGCTTGGATTTAGTCGATTTTCTGTATTAACTCGCCACGGAATAATATGACTAGCCACCAACAATTTTGAAATAGCTAACCCAGTAATACAGCACTTATATTCGTAAGCACTGAGTACCGAGCGCCGGAAAAGATTCTGACCAACGCGAGTTGTAGTTTGGACTATTTTGTTACTTCCAGTGTAATCAATGAATTCATTTAGCTCAGAAGTATCTTTATCATCTATCGACAATTCATCTATTTCAAATGCACTTGTTGCTTTTTGCACCTCATTGGCGAAGCGATCCCAATCTGATTGCATTTCTTCCCACATAGCTTTATCGGATGATGACGCGCCTTTTAAACCGCTACGTCCTGTAGACGTTATGGCAGGGTCAAGACTGGCAATATTAACCAACTTCATAGCTAATGCTGATGGCGTTCTACCAATTATTTCAGCACATTTAATGATTTCTGGATTGCGAGAGTGCATTTTTCCAAATGGCATTTGACAGTAAAGATTAAAAGCAATCAGCAATTGATCGCGAGACCAGTTAATTCTAGTTGCCATTAGATGCCTGTTTATCGTTTACTGAAACCCTTGTCAAAATATGCGGAATCATAATTTTAGCAACTTCTTTAATCATCGGAACAAGCGCTGCTTGACTAAATTGTTGGTAAGCTTGTGTATCAGAGACTCGAATCTTAAAGCTATCAGGAAACCCCATAAGCCTTGAGCATTCGCGGGGTGTCAACCGACGCGGGCGATTACTTTCGCCCTGTGAAACCAAAATTTCAGAGCCGTCTTTATGGTATCTTGCTGACAAGGTACGAGCTACGCTATCAGCATTCACTAAACCAAAGCCAAAACCATTACCAGCCGCACGGTGTTTTGCGGCATAAGCCTGAAGATAAGTCCATAAATTGGCGGTTAAGGTATATTTACTATTAATAATAGCCTGCGTACCGATCGTGTAAGGCTCTTCAGGTGTTTCGCTGCCATCCTGTGGATGTAATATGCTTGACAATCGCGGCCCAACATCAGGTATTTGTAAATCATCCCAAGAGAAGTCGGTCTTGTCACGAAAGCCCATAATAATAATGCGCTCCCGATGTTGCGGTACAAAGCGCTGCCCATCAATGACTTTATAATGCACCTCGTAGCCTAGCTCATCCCGTAGCGTTTGCAGCATCACCTTAAAGGTATTGCCTTTGTCGTGAGAAAGCAGATTTTTAACATTTTCTAACATAAATGCTTTAGGCCGTTTAGCGGCAATAATGCGAGCAACATCAAAAAAAAGCGTGCCTTGAGTTTCACATTCAAAACCATGCGCACGTCCTAGAGAATTTTTCTTGGATACACCGGCAATACTAAAAGGTTGACAGGGAAATCCAGCCAGTAATACGTCATGATTGGGTATGTCATTTTCATCGACACTGGTAATATCGCCGACAAAAATATGATCGGTATCGTGGGGAAAATTGGCTAAATATGTTTTTTGTGAGAACGCATTCCATTCGCTGCTAAATACACAATGGCCACCGTGGGCTTCAAAACCCAACCGGATGCCACCAATTCCTGCGAATAGGTCTATAAAAGTAAAGGGATGATCACCTGTTGATTCTGCATCGACCAAAGGCAACAAACGCTGACGAATGGCATCAGCTAAATAGGCCGGAGGTTCGTTATCACGAACCTCCCAGCGGCGAACGGTGCGAACATCTACATCAAGTAGTGTGGCAATTTCACCCTGAGTATAACGAATGCGTGCTTGGCGTAATAAGTCGAGCGGCTGAACTGGATACATAATGCCTTTTTATCTAGGAATATTTGCGGACATTATGCCCTATATAACTCCCCATGTATAGGCATCTATATTGTCATCAAAACAAGACAAGCAAGTAGCCTCGATGGAACATAGTGGAATCGAGGAAATAGAACCCCCGAAAACCCTCGATTACGCGCTGCTACATCGAGGCTACGTTATTTCAAAAAAAGAGTTCATATTATTTTGGTAGGGACTAAGTTGTTACTTCGTTAGACATGCTGTTTATGGCCTACTATACAGCTAGATCTGAAATTTTATTTAGCCAGTCCCAAATGTACCAAAATAGCTTGTTCAACACCTAACATGTCAGCTTTTGACAAGGTGCCACACAGGCTTCTATGCCGGTCGGGGTTTGCAACCCCGACCGAAACGTTTGAATCTATGCCGGTCGGGGTTTGCAACCCCGACCGAAACGTTTGAATGCTTAAATCATTCCTGAAAAATTTAACATTAGGGAGATCTTATCGCGTTAACGCTACCGAGCGTTTGCTAGACCTATTCAAGCACTGATAGGGCTATCCAACGCTTGCTAGACCTATTAAAGCACTGATAGGTCCTATCTATCGCTTACTAGACCTATTAAAGCACTGATAGGTCCTGTCTTTCGCTTACTAGACCTATTAAAGCACTGATAGGTTCTGTCTTTCGCTTACTAGACCTATTCAAGCACTGATAGGTCCTGTCTTTCGCTTACTAGACCTATTAAAGCACTGATAGGTCCTGTCTTTCGCTTACTAGACCTATTAAAGCACTGATAGGTCCTATCTATCGCTGGCTAGACCTATTCAAGCACTGATAGGGCTATCTTTCGCTTACTAGACCTATTCAAGCACTTATAGGGTCTATTTGTCGCTGGCTAGACCTATTAAAGCACTGATAGGGTCTATCTAACGCTTACTAGACCTATTCAAGCACTTATAGGGCTATCTATCGCTGGCTAGACCTATTAATGTAGTTTTAGGGTCATAGGTACTGAACAAAGTGAAACGCATCATTTATAAATAATACGGCTCCTAGCGTCGGCAGCTATACCTCGCGAGACGGGGTTTATAAGCGATGCCGGTCGGGGTTATAAACCCCGACCAAAACGTTTAAATGCTTCAATAACTTTCGAAACCTTAAACGTTAAGAACGGGGTTGCAAACCCCCGTCCCGCTTGGCTAGGACTGTCAATCTAAGTATTGTTTTAAGGTGGATAATAAGGTGTTTGTATTGATAGGCTTGGCAATAAAGTCGTTCATGCCTGCTGCTAGACTGCGCTGTCTGTCCTCATCGGTTACGCTGGCACTTAAGGCAATCACCGGTAACTGTGCATAACGTGGGCGTTTGCGGATCTCGGTGGCGGCTTCAAAACCATTCATGATGGGCATGTGTAAATCCATGAGCACCACATCAAAATCGTCTTGTTCTAAGGTTGCTAGAGCTTCTGAACCATCATTGGCCAGCACAATAAGGCTGGCACCTAAACGTTTGAGCACTTGTTGGATAATCTTCTGGTTAAAGGCATCATCTTCGGCGACTAGAATTTTAATACCATTTAGCGTCTCTGTTTCTGTGTGTAACACCGATGGGGCGGTGTTTGATGGCGTTTTAATGCTAGCGAGTGTCGATAAAGGTGCTATCGGTAGCGCTAACTCAACGCTAAAACAACTGCCTAGCCCCGGCTGACTCTCTACCTTAATGAGGCTACCCATCAGTTGCACCAAGTCTTGACTGATGACTAAGCCTAAACCTGTGCCTTCAAAGTTTCTGGCGTAACCATCGTCTACCTGACTAAATGGCAAAAATAATTTAGCTTGCTGCTCTACACTAATGCCGATGCCAGTATCGGTCACTGCAAATAATAAGCGTGCTTGCAGGTCATCTCGTTGTTGTAAGCTAATGTTCAGGGTCACCGCACCTTGCGAAGTAAATTTAATGGCATTGCCCAGCAGATTAGTAAGCACTTGTCGTAAACGGATACTGTCACCGATCAGGGAGTCGGGCACATCGCTTGCTATGTTGATGCTCAAGGCTAAGCCTTTGCTCTGTGCAGTGATAATAAACAAGTTGTGTAGCGTTGCTTGCAAATCAGGCAGACTAAAAGCACTTAGATTAAGCCCCATCTGTCCGGCTTCGAGTTTGGATAAATCCAGAATATCATTAAGGATAACCAGTAGGTTATTAGACGCGGTGTTGATATTTTTTAAATAATCGGTAACCTCAGTTGGCATATCTTTAAGCAAAGCCAGTTCTGAAAAGCCGATGATGGCATTCATGGGGGTACGAATTTCATGCGACATATTCGCCAAAAACTGCGATTTAGTTTTGGCTAAGTGCTCGGCGCGTTCTTTAGCCGCTAACAGTAGTGCGTCTTTTTGTTTGCGCTCGGTAATGTCTTCTTTAACCCCTAAATAATGGCTCACTTCCCCATTGGCTTTTCGTATTGGCGAAATCCACGTTAGCTCGATAAACTCCTCGCCCTGTTTGTTGAGGTTGATGACTTCACCTTGCCAAGCTTTACCGGCGAGTAAGGCCGCCCACATGGCATCATAAGTGCTTCGTGGTGTCTTGTCGGATTTTAATAGACTAGGTTTCTGGCCTATGATTTCTTCACGAGAATAGCCGGTACTGGTAATAAAAGCCTGATTAACATACTCAATGGTCGCGTCAAGATTAGTAATCATCACCGAAGATTGGCTTTGTTCTAAAGCCGCTGAGAGTTTTTCTTTTTCATGCATCACTGACATGATTTGTGCATGTTGCTGTTGAATATCGTCGGTGCGCTCATTCACTAACTGTTCCAACATTCGCGTGCGGCCTGAGGTCAATAGCGAAAACACACTAACCAGACTGGTGACTAACAGACCCAGTAACATGACCAGCCACACATGGCCTGAACGATGACTGGCAAAATAATCTTGCTTAGGTACAACTTCAAATATCCAGACTCGACCGCCAAAGGGCAGTGCGCTGCGGCTGCTTAAGGTTTTTTTTGCGCTGAACCAGGCTTTTTCTTGTATGACTAGCGGCGCTGGGAAGAATGGCTCACTGCTATACAATAATTGCTCGGCTGTCGGTGCTGTGCTATCTCGCAAGCGATAAGATAAGGCACCGGTGTTTGAATGTTTAAGTGCCGTAGTCATCATATCGTTAAGTTTTAATGCCGCCGTCACATAACTAGAAATGGCTAAACGCTTTTCTGTTAATGTTTGCAGAGCAAGATTCTTACGATAAAGGGGTATCACCGCCAGCACTCCATATTGAGTTGAGTCTTGAAGCAGCTTAATTCTAGGGCTTATAATCAAATCTCCGCTATCGGTGGCGCTATTGAACGTAGCTAATCGTGATGGATTGGATAGATTGTCGAAGTTTAAAACCTTATCATTATTTTGGTAGGGCTCAATAAAGGTTACAGGGGCATATTGAGGGCGCGGCTTAGCTCTTACCCGCTGTTGCTTAGCATCTGCTTCGGTGATTTGAAAGTGTGGGTAACCTTGCTTTTGGAGCATTTTTTCGAAAGCGTCCCTATCAGCGTTTTGAATTAGAGGCGCCCAACTGATGGACTGCATGTCTGGATAGTCGGTTAATACTTGTTGAGTAAAGATTCTAAATTCGTCTTTGTTAACCTCTGCTGAGGTTAGAAATAAACTTCTAATTGAATGTAAGGCATGATGCTGATTAGTTAGGCTGGTTTCCAATGTATTATTGAGTTGTTCAACTTTTTGATCAAATGCTAATTTAATGCGTTCATTGCTAGATTTCGCCTCATAAATAACAGCTATTGCAGTCAGTGCAAACATAGACATTATCGGCAGGGTTATCATGAGTCGTCGATGACGCCAAGAATCGGTATCTTTTAGCAGCCAAGCCAATGCTAATGGCGTAAAAATTAACACACCTAGCACATCACCACACCACCAGGTTAGCCAGTTTTTTAGCGCGTTTGACAGTGGTGTCTTACCAGTGGCGACTAAGGTGGCTATTGATAAAGTTGAGTTGATGGTCGCGCTTAATACGCCGCCATAAAGCATAAATAACAAGATGGCTTTTTCGCGTCGAAGTCCATTAGGAAATCCGGCATAACGCTTAAGCCAATAAGCACCGACCAAGGCTTGCAAGGTTGCCCCCGTACTGATGACTAGGGTAGTCAGTAGGGTGATTAAAATGTCTGGGACTGAGTCAGTCAACTCAGGAATCAAGCCATTAGTTATAAAGGCACCCAATAACACGCCGGGCCAGACTCGGTAGCCGTAAATTAATAGCCCTGCCAAAGCGATGCCGGCTGGCGGCCAGATAGCCGAGGCATAACCCGGTGGAATGGTTGAAAAGTAACTGAGTTTTCCGGCTATTAGGTAGGCGATGGCGAGTACCATGATCGCTAATAGCCTAGGGAAGGCGCTGTTTTGTTTTTTGAAATAGTAAGATGAGGGGTTGAAGACTATGTTTAAGGCTGAGGATAGGGTCATCGCACTACTTTAAGTTTTTGGGAATGGAACTAAGTAAGGCTAAGCTACTTTATATCGGCCATGATTGTAACATTGGATGATGGCATCATCGTTATAATTGTTATTCGATCATTGCATGGATTTCCAAGTTTATGCGGGGCGGGGTTTGCAACCACGACCGAAACGTTTAAATGCTTCAATAACTTTCGAAACCTTAAACGTTAAGAACGGGGTTGCAAACCCCGTCCCGCTTAGCCTCAAACGTTTGATGTTGGCACTTCTCGCGAGACGGGGTTTATAACCCCGTCTCAAACGTTTGATATTGCCATTACGATGCCGGTCGGGGTTTATAACCACGACCGAAACGTTTAAATGCTTCAATAACTTTCGAAACCTTAAACGTTAAGAACGGGGTTGCAAACCCCGTCCCGCTTAGAACCTT
>Ga0214216_1000678_pt1 | contig 10935 bp, 8 predicted proteins | sample TroBogypolimnion_12_FD_153054 | JGI IMG/M metagenome (GOLD analysis project Ga0214216, IMG submission 153054) | Freshwater microbial communities from Trout Bog Lake, WI - 27JUN2007 hypolimnion | ecosystem: Environmental > Aquatic > Freshwater > Lake > Hypolimnion/Profundal zone | place: Trout... | reverse complement strand
AATTTCATGATTTTTATTTTTTTAAGGTTAAAATTTTGAGTTAATTATTAGAATTACCTGGGGCTAAGCAGATAAGGTTAATAATTAACTCAAATTAACCGGTTGTTAAGGATCAATTTGACTGATTATTGTATAATTTTATTTAAATATTGTCAAATATTACTTGACGTTAGTATATTTTTGGCCTAATATTTGGCTAGTTAACAAGATTTTAGAACCTTTAAAACAGAAAAAAATGAAAAAGATACCAAAATTTACTATCACTAAAGTCCAAAAAACCGAATCATTTCTATTTACAATGAAAGATGGCTTTGTGACTATTTCTGAGCAAGATTCCACCGGAAGAACTTTTGAGGAAGTTTATGCTCAAGTGGCAGAAACTGAATTAGCTAATCGTAAATTAGCTGCGGAGCATGGTTTTAAGGACCATTATCAGAGATTTATGTATTATATTAGCGAGTATGAAGTTTTAACTGATAATCGCTCTATTTTTGGCCACGAAGATCAGACAACCGAAAGAGAGCTTAGTAAGAGCGCCAACATTTTTGTGGCTGGTAAATTGACTACCCTGAAAGATTTTTTTGCCGGTGATGATTTTCAAAAACTTGGGTCAAGAGGTCGATCAAAATTTTATGGCTTTATAGGGAGTCAGTTTGGGATTCAACCTGACGGGGTCGAATTTCTAAGTCACCTGTCAGATATAAAATTTATTTACATTGCCCAAGAGGCAACCCTAGAATCCGACGGCAGGTTTTACTGGAAATTTGAAGAAGGGAAAGATATCTATAAACCTTTTAATTTCTAAAAAAATAGCAGTGCAAAAATGAGTCAGACAACGGGCTCATTTTTTTATAACAAAAAAGACCCTAAAGAAGGTCTTTTTTATTTAACAATTTCAATTTTTGTGTTTGTGTGAAGTTTTAAGTCTAATTGGCACCAATTCGGATCGACTGATAGTTTAGAATTAATGATTTGACTCAATAATCTGAACTATTATTTCTCCCTAGAAAGGAGGTGATCCATCCACAGCTTCCGCTACGGATGCCTTGTTACGACTTCGTCCCTGTCATCAGTCTCGCCTTAGTCCCATAAATGAGCCTTTGGGCGCTACCAACTCCCTTGACGTGACGGGCGGTGAGTACAAGACCCGAGAACGTATTCACCGTGGCATAGCTGATCCACGATTACTAGCGATTCCAGCTTCATGGAGTCGAGTTGCAGACTCCAATCCGAACTGAGAAAAGTTTTTAGGGATTTGCTCCATCTCGCGATTTGGCGTCCCTTTGTACTTCCCATTGTAGCACGTGTGTTGCCCAAGGTGTAAGAACCATGCTGATTTGACGTCATCCCACCTTCCTCCCATTTAAAACGGGCAGTATCTTATGACATATAAAACATAAGAAAAGGGTTGCGCTCGTTTCCCGACTTAACGGTACATCTCACGACACGAGCTGACGACAACCATGCAGCATCTGTGTAGCACCCTCGAAGGCGGATCTGTTTCCAGACCTTGCAGCTACATGTCAAACCTTGGTGAGGTTCCTCGCTTATCGTCGAATTAAACCACATGCTCCACCGCTTGTGCGGGTCCCCGTCTATTCCTTTGAGTTTTAGCCTTGCGGCCGTACTCCCCAGGCGGGATACTTAACGTGTTAACTTAAATTAGCAGCACTGGAAGGGTCGATACTTCCAATGCTTAGTATCCATCGTTTACGGCGTGGACTACTGGGGTATCTAATCCCATTCGCTCCCCACGCTTTCGTCCACTGAGTGTCAGATTTGTCCTAGCAAACTGCCTTCGCATTTGGTGTTCTTGCTGATATTAATGGATTTAACCCCTACACCAGCAATTCCGTTTGCCTCTTCCAATCTCTAGTTTGTCCATCTCTCCCGCGGACTCGAGGTTGAGCCTCGAGATTTAACAGGAGATGCGATAAACCACCTACGGACGCTTTACGCCCAATAAATCCGGATAATGCTTGGGGCCCTCGTATTACCGCTGCTGCTGGCACGAGGTTAGCAGCCCCTTATTCAACTGCTACCGTCATTGTTTCGTCACAGTTAAAAGTACTTTACACCCCGAAAGGCTTCTTCATACACGCGGCGTCGCTCCTTCAGACTTTCGTCCATTGAGGAAGATTCTTGACTGCAGCCTCCCGTAGGAGTCTGGGTAGTTTCTCAGTCCCAGTGAGTCGGGTCACGCTCTCGCGCCCGATACCCGTCGTTGCCTTGGTGAGCCATTACCTCACCAACAAGCTGATAGGCCATAGACCCCTCTCGAAGCGTCGTAGCTTTAATGAAACAGCTCATGCCATTTCATACTATCGGGTATTATTCTCGCTTTCGCAAGGTTATCCCCGTCTTCGAGGTAGGTTATCAATGTGTTACTCTCCCGTTTGCCATGCCTAGTAAACTAGACATTCGACTTGCATGCCTTAGACACGCCGCCAGCATTCATCCTGAGCCAGGATCAAACTCTCTATAAAGTTTGTGACTCTAATGAAAGACTAGCTTTCAATATATTCGATATCCGATAAATCGGATTTTTGTTTTGTTTTTATTCTCCGAATCGATGCCAATTAGCATCAAAACTTTCACCAAAAATTGAAATTGTTAACGTCCGCGAAAGTAGACAGAAAAAAACAGAGATATAAACCATATCTTGTTTTACCTTTGCTTATTCCGTTTTATTTTCGATGTTGTTATAATATACTACCGCCAGATGTTTGTCAATACCCATAAAACAAAGGGAAAAACGTTTTTTGAAACGATTTTAAAATAATTGTTTTTATCATAATTTTATTGTATTATTAAAGAGTTAAAAAAAGAGTAATCAAGAAACAATATATGCCAAGCTCTAACGATTTAAAGGAGGAACAAAAATTGCAGATTGTGGAGACTGTTTTTCAAGAAACAATGAGCGAATTAAAAGCGCTCCATAATGAGAAATTGGAGCTTATTAAAAGATTTCGAGCAGAGAATAATTTAAAAGAATTAAATAAGGTTAGAGAAACTCTAAAGAGATAGTTTTTTATAAAAGCATCTCTTTTTAATTTTATGGATATTAATGAAAAAGATTTTAATACTCTAGTGGCTTTAAAAAATAATTTAGAGCAAGAAGAGCTGGAAAAATCAAAGGATAAATCTAAGGCAGAAAATAAGGAAAACAGAGGAGCTGCTTTAGCAAAAACCAAGAGGGCCGGGTCTTTTTCAGAAAATCATGTTTTTTACAGAAATACGGCCGGTAAATTGGAAAAGATTTCTAAAAACAGCGAAGCTCTGCTGGAGAAAAAAATTAGAGGAGCGGTTAATGAACTAGCCAGACAAACGCAAAGAGATGTTTCAATTGAAGATAATTTAAGCGGCGGATTAGAGACTAATCCTGGGTATGTTAAAAAACTTAAAATAATTGATGACAAGCGAATCTGGGTTTATGAAAGGGCTAAAAATACTATTAATACTACAGATGAAATAGTTTTTAATCAGCCTTATGTTTTTGACGAAGCGGCTAGGCAGGCAATGAACCAGTTGGAAGAAGAATTGGTCGACCCTTTTGCTAAGAATATTTATAGTAAACTTTCAGAGATTAACAAGCAGGTTTTATTAGATTATTTAGTTGATAATCCAGTGAACCCAGATAAGAGTGAAATTTCCCGTTTAAAATATGCTAGTCCGGCTTATTATAATACGATTTGTTTTTCAGATAATGGTTATTTAATGCAACTTATTAACAAGAAAAAACTTGTTAAAGATGAGGACTTGGAAATTGATAACGAAGCTGCTCTTTATAGCATAATCAATCCGTCCGGTAAAGTTATAAATCAAAATTTAGATTATGAGGCGGCTCTTAAAATTTTAGAAGATGAATCAAGCACCTATCAAGAGCAGTTAAAAGAAGAATTTTTGAGGAACAAGCACGAGGCAATCCTTAGAAATTTAGCTAGTGAACAAAGCAGTATTGAAGAAGAAGATCAAAACAAAAAAGACGAAGATGATTATTTAGAAAATTTCAAAACATCTGGTAGTGATTTTAAAAATTTAGAAAAAAATGATCGAATTGTTTCAGCTAGACCTTTGGTTAAAATGACGGATGAGGAATATTCTATTTTATATCAAAAAGCGCACACTCCAACTAAAGATGCGGAAACTGAATACACCAACACCTATTACGAACATCATGCCGAAGAAAAGCCTGTAAATAATTTAGAGCTTCCTTTACACGAGGAGGCGGATAAACAAAATCCAGTTGTTGAAAGTGATAATAATTTAGAACCAGATTTAAAAAACGATGTGGACAATGTTATCCAAAAACCAGTCAATGATTTAAATATTAATATTCCTATCCCTGTCAATTTTGATCAAACAGTTTTAGAATATGCCGGCAACATGGGGTTAAAACCAGAAGAATTAGAAAAGAATCAGGAGTTCGTCAGCCTTAATCCCGCTCAGCAAGAGTTTGTCTTGGAAGTCTTAAATCGATCATCTTTAAATAAGATAAAAGTGGCGGCCTATCATAATTTTAATGATGAAAAGGCCTCAAAGAAATGGTGGCAGGTCGGCTTTGCTTTAAATGAAAAATTTCATAAAAAAAAGCATGAAGTTTTAGCGGCTAAGAATATTCATGAAAGGGGCCTAGAAGGTTACGGCGAAACCGAGCTCTCTTGGATTATAGAGGTAATTAAAAATGGTCCAGAAATAAAAATCGATCAAGATAATGATGACGAGGTTAGTGTTAGTTATTTAATCCCCGAGGCTGGTGATGATGATAATCGGCTGGAACTCATAAATATTTATAATAGTGATGCTTACTATTTATCACAGCATCCTTCTGAAAAAAATAAGGATAACCATTGGGCCGATGCCTTAGAGGCGTCACGCACTAATTTATTAGAATCAGCTAAGGATGGCGATGATCAAAATAACTTAGCGGCCAGGTTGATTGAGGCTGAGAAGCAATTAAAATTACATCAATTTTTGACAGCTGACCCTAATTCGGAAAAAATAATTGAAAATCTTGTTAATAATTCTTTGGGTGGTTGGGATAAATTTAAAATGATTGTTGGCGGCCAAAAAGATAAAGCCCAATACACCGGAATTGGTGCGGCGGCTCGGCTCGGATTACGAAGTGAGGTTGCTACGGCCTTAATTGGTAAAGGCTTGACTTATGCGGTTGGCCCAGCGGTGGCCTCAGTTATGGGTGGCGTAAGAACTTATAACAAGGCCTCAGGTAGTTTAGAGGAAAAATCGGAGTTAGCTAAATTAGGCATTAAAGATAACAGCAAAATGGCGGAAAATTTAAATTCAGCCGTTAGTTTAGAGGTGAAATTAGAAAGCTTAATGAGCCGGCATAGTTTGCTAGAAGATAAACTTAATGAAGCGGTTTCCCACGACGAGATAAGCGCCGCTCAAAAAGAGTTAAAAGAACTGGATAATCGTTTGGAGCAAAGAATTGATTATATCACTCACAAAATGACAAACGATTTAGTTTCTTTTGGCGCGCCTAATGAAAGAGCCATTAATTATTATAAGTTATTAAATTCATTAGAAAATGCTAAATCTTTACTTTTTATGAACGTTAATGTTCTGCGATATAACAAACTTAGCGGTGAAATTCCAGTAGCTGATAAAAAAATAACCAGATTAACGAGGTCAGAAAATATTTTGGATAAAAAAGATGATCAAGAATTTTTAACTGAGCTCCACCAATTAAGCGTTGAAGATCGTTTAGCTAGTTTCTTAGGGTATAATGAAGCCAAGCGTAAAAGTGCAGAATTTAAGTATTTAATGAAGGAGACTGGCAAAGGGGCGGTTCTTGGTGCTAGTTTCGCCGTTGTCGGTGCTTGGATTTTTGAGCATACCGGTCTAGGCGATTGGACCAGTGCGAAACTTAATAGTTTAGTAAAAATTTCTCATATTGAAAATCTCCAGGTTGGCCAACATTTGCATTCGGCTTGGGAGGAGACCAAAAATTTATTTTCATCAGATGAAGATGCGAGTAAGGTTGAAATAGCTGCCAATAAAATAGCTAGCGTTGCGGGCTCTAGCAATTTAGTAGATCATTCAATTGCGACTAAATCAAGTATTTTACCTGATTCCCATCACAACCAAATTATAGATAGTAAACCAGTTGTAAGACAGTCCATAGTTGAAACTTCCGAGCCCAAGACTTTAGAAACAAAAATTCCGGTTGTCGAAAAATCAATTACTAAGCCGGCTTCTTATAGTAATGAAATAAAAAGTGAAAATGGTAAGAGTGGTTCACTTTGGCGTTCAACGCGAGAAATATTTAAAAATCATTCCCAAGAGTTCGGTTACAAAGGTGATACCAGTGATCAGTCAGCACTTAATCGTTGGGCGGAGACACAAACAGCCAATACTATTCATAATAGCAGTAACGTGGAAGATTTAGTTCACGATGGCAATCGCGTCGTTATGTCTCATGATGGTAATGGTTATAAAATAAATGTCGAACAAGGTGACGGGCTTAAACCGGGACATTTAAATTCAGAAATCATTAAAGAAGTTCCTCGACCTAAAGTTTCTCAAAATCATGGGCAAACTCTTACTGGCCGCTCGGAACTTGCAGCGCTTAGTAGAAAACCAGCGTTAGCTAGTTTTAAAAATACTCCTTTTATTAAAGACGTGCCTAAACTCCTCTATTTAAAACCGGAATCTTTTGAAATTAAGGGGCAAAACTTGATTTATCAAAGCAGCGAAGGGCGAGTCGTTTTGGATTTGACTGCTAAAACAATTAAAGAGGTCTTTGATGCTAACAATAAGATTGTTCCTCAAGAATTTATTAATGAATTTAAAGGGAGAGTGCCAATTGATAGATTTGCGCGTCACGGTGGGCTAGATAAAGCGCTTATCTCCTGGAAAAAATTAAGCCCCTTAGATAAGAGTGTTTATGAAAGTCTTAAATTAGAACCAGCCAAATTGCTTAAGAGAATAACGGAACTTTTTGGCGTTAAAACCGACAACGGCGTTTTTGTTGGTGATAAAAGTTTTACTTTAACGAACACTCATCGAAGTTTTGACAAGAATTTTGAGGGTATCAAGAAGCTAGCTAAATTCTTAGCTCGTAAATAATTTATTTCTTTGAGGTTAAACAAAAAGACCGATTTTTTCGGCCTTTTTTGTTAACCAGAAACCTTGTTGACAAAAAATAGATTTATTGATAAAATATTACGATTATCTATAATTATAGGTAAAGCAATTTAACAATAAAATCAATAAAAACCAAAAAAAATAGAGAAAATGAAAAAACTGTTTGTGCTGTTAGTGATGACTATGTGCGGTCTAATGACTGCTTTCGGTCAACTTAAAGTAACTAATAATTTTGGCCAAGACCTAAATATTACGGTCGGCGGTCAGAAAAACTTGGTTAGCTATAAAGGTGTTAAGACCTTTAAAATCTCTGGCCGAACGGTCTGGTTGGAATGCCAATCTCTCGACGGGAAAATTAAATTTTCCGTTTCTAAGGATGTTTCTAGACGTGGATTAGTTAGTGTTGAACCGGGAGATTTTAGCCCCCAGGCCCTTAATAAGAGCGCCGAAACCGTGATTACAAGCACTAGCTTACCATCTCAAAGTATGGGCAGTACTGGTTCGTTAGCGGCCATTTTAAAAGGTACCAATAAAACTAATACTAATGTTACGTCGCCGCCAGCTCAGGTTCCTAATAATGCGATTAATATCGTGTCAGTGACAGCAGTTGCGGTCGGTGAACGTATCGCCTTTGTTTATAAAGGAAGTGATCGTTTTAAGATTTTCTCGGAAATTGGCCGAGGCTTAGAGTTTAAGGGGGGTGATAGTTTAAACGCCGAGGACAACGCGAAAAATCGTTATGTCCTGAATGTGCCTCGTAACCAAGATTTGATAATCGGTCTCGGAATTAAGGAGGGTGAAAATCAGGCTATTTGGCGCTATGCCGAGATTAGAAAGCGAGTTAATTCTTGGGATACGGCCTGTTACATCTACCAAAAAGACATTAAAAAAATGTCGACTTCAGAAAATAAATCCTTGCGTATCCGGTTGATAGCTCAGGAATACAAAATTTTCTTTGAGCCAGATGCGGGTGAACCGATTTCAATCGGCTATCGCGAAACTTCTAGATCAATTGATGTTCCCGTCGGGCAATTTTATATTCGGGTGTCTTATACGGATCCACGAGGCATGTTTCATAAAACTGTGTTTGTTCCCAAACACGTCACTAAAAAAGATAAATATCTAGATATCACTAAAAATGATCTGGACAATGCGGTCCAGCTTAATTGGTAAAATTAAGGCCTGCGATACAATTTCGCAGGCCTCTTTTTTTTACTCAAACCATCTAAAAGGCTTTATTTTAGCCTTTAAATTGACCTTTAAGCATTCATCTGATATAATAATGGCATAGGTTTCTGTGGACCTTTTTATTGTTTTTAAGATTTATATTTATATGATTATCACTTGGTTGGGACATTCGTCCTTTAAATTACAAGATAAAATAGGCGTTGATGGCGTAACGGTTGTAACCGATCCTTATGATAAGGAAATTGGTCTTAAAATGCCCAGCTTAGAAGCGGACATTGTAACTATTTCTCATGATCATCATGATCATAATAATGTCGAGGCTTTGCGCGGCAATCCTTTTGTGATTAATTGCGCCGGTGAATATGACACTAAAGGAGTTTTAATTGAGGGCATTGATTCTTATCACGATGAAGAGGAAGGCAAGCTCCGTGGGTCTAATACAATTTATCGAATTGAAATCGATGACATTTCGATTGTTCATTTAGGTGATTTGGGGCATGTTTTGGATAATAGCCAACTCGAAAAATTAGTTGGTACTGACATTTTACTTATCCCGGTCGGCGGCAAATATACCTTAGACGCACACCGTGCGGTGGAAGTGATTTCCCAAATCGAACCTCGAATTGTTATTCCCATGCACTATCAGACTGAAGGATTAACGGTTGAAGGCCTAGACCCGGTTGAAAAGTTTATTAAAGAATTAGGAATTGAACCTAGTCGAGAAGAGAAATTAAAAATTACTAAAAAAGAGTTGCCTCAAGAAGATATGGAACTGGTTATTTTAAGCTTTTAAAAAATATAAAATAGAAAATTATGATGTTGCATCCTAAAAAAGAAAAAACTTTTGTTATCCTTAAACCGGACGCTGTCCAGCGTGGACTAATGGGGGAAATTATTAAACGTTTTGAAAGTGTCGGTCTTAAAATGGTTGCTCTTAAGATGATAGTTGCCACCGAACAGCAATGTTGGGACCACTATAATAAAGACGAAGCCTGGTTTCTAAAAAAAGGCGCCAATATTATCAAAAATCGCGAAGACTTGGGAATGCCAGTTGAAAAAGAGGCACTGGAATATGGCAAGGATATTATTAGAGCTCTGGTTAAATTTATGACTTCCGGTCCAATTGTGCCGATTATTTTTGAAGGTAATCAGGCCGTTGGCATCGTCAAAAAAATTGTCGGCGGTACCGAACCTTTAACTTCCGACGTCGGAACGATTCGCGGTGACTATACAGTTGATTCTTATGAACTCTCCAGTTATGATGACCGAGCGGTTCGTAATTTAATTCATTGTTCCGATCAAACAGCTGAAGCTGAAAGAGAAATTAAAATTTGGTTTAATGAATCCGAAATTTTGAATTACCGATTGGTGGCCGAAGGAATTCTTTATGACGTTAATTTGGATGGTGTTAATGAATAATTTATGAATTCAGACGGACAAAAGTCTAAAGAACTATTGTTAGTCAGAGCGAGCATGATTCTTATTGTGGCCGTAATTTTCTTTTTATGGCTCGCTAATTTACAAGGTGTTTTTGAGAGCCAGAAAACGAGTAATGACGCTACTTGGCAGAAAATTAGCAGCGATATGAATAAATCTTTTTCAGAAGCTGAAAATACTTTTAATGCTTCAGCTAGTTCATCCGATGATAGCTCTTTTGTTAAAGGTTTGTTAGATAAAGCTAGCAGTACGGTTGCTTCTTCAGCTTCTACCACCGCTACCATACAACTTAAAAAAGAATTAATTGATTTAACCAAAGCCGCTACCACTACTATTGCTACCAGTTCGCCTAAGAATCTAAACTGTCCGTCATATATTGATTGTATGCCGTCTATTGGCGCTCCTCGGCCTTGCGTAATCCCCGCTGGTTGTGAAAAAATTACTCAAATTGCTTATTAAATATTTAGAAGTTTATGTCTAACGAGACTGAAAAGCCGGAAAAATTAGAAAATATCCGCAAACAAACAGAATTTGGCACCGTTGAAGAGCAGCCCATTGTTGATGAAATGAGCCGTTCTTATTTGGAATATGCCATGAGCGTTATTGTATCTCGGGCCTTGCCTGATGTTCGTGATGGCATGAAACCGGTTCACCGCCGTATTTTATACGCGATGTGGAGCATCGGTTTGCGCGCTAATGGTAAATTTAGAAAATCAGCCACGGTCGTCGGTGAAGTTTTGGGTCACTACCATCCTCACGGTGATAGCGCGGTTTATGATTCAATGGTTCGCTTGGCTCAGGATTTTTCAATGCGCTACCCTTTAGTTCGCGGTCAAGGAAACTTTGGTTCGATAGATGGAGACAATCCTGCCGCGATGCGTTATACCGAAGCAAAAATGTCCAAAATTTCTACTTTACTTTTGCAAGACTTGGAAAAAGATACCGTTGATTTTCGTCCAAACTATGACGGCACTAGAAAAGAGCCGATAGTTCTCCCCGCAGCCGTTCCCGCACTATTATTGAATGGAACTCTTGGTATCGCTGTCGGTATGGCTACAAATATTCCTTCACACAATTTAGCGGAAGTGGTGGATGCTACTACATACCTAATAGACAATGAAGATGCCACGACCGAAGATTTAATGCAATTTATAAAAGGTCCTGATTTTCCTACGGGTGGAATAGCTTATGGTTATAAGGATA
>Ga0214216_1000660_pt1 | contig 11136 bp, 10 predicted proteins | sample TroBogypolimnion_12_FD_153054 | JGI IMG/M metagenome (GOLD analysis project Ga0214216, IMG submission 153054) | Freshwater microbial communities from Trout Bog Lake, WI - 27JUN2007 hypolimnion | ecosystem: Environmental > Aquatic > Freshwater > Lake > Hypolimnion/Profundal zone | place: Trout... | reverse complement strand
TAGTGCCCGTGTTATATCCTACCAATCCGCCGGTATGATACCCTCCTGTTATAACCATACCGGTGACATAACTATTGCTAATGGCTCCATAATTAGTACCTACCAGTCCGCCATCACATTGCCCGTATTTTCCTCCAACGAACACGCTACCGCCTATAAGGCCGACATTACTGATTGTTGCCGATGCACTGGTATATCCGAAGAGTCCTTGGCTATATCCTTGGACAATTGAACGATCATTAATTAGAATGTTGAGCTGGCTAATGGTATGTCCTAGGCCGTTAAAGCTGCCTACATATGAAGTACTTAAACTAGGAACTGGAATAGTACCTACGTGTCGAAAATATTGTAATACTTGAACACCTATTGGAGTAAAACCAAAATCTGCGCCACGATTCCAAGTTTGTGTTGATGAAGCATCGATATTACTGCCCAAGGCATAGTTTAAGTTTAGGTTACCGTTAATGCCCTGTAAATCAGTGGTAGTTGTGCTGCCTTGTGTGCCCAGCGTAGTAATCACCGTATAAGTTTTTTGTACACCATTAGAACCTTGAGTAGTGGTTAAGTTGGTGGTACTGGCTGGCAAATTGACTGAACCATTAGCATTGGTGATGATTTGACTAGCATTTCCTGAGGCAATGGCACCTAAACCATAATTTAGCGCCAGACTGGCTGAGTCAGTCGCCGTCATAGTGGCGTTAATGTTGATGTTATTTTCAGCGTTTAAAGTCAGTTTATTAGCTGACCAACCCACCACATCATTGACATTGATATTGCCGCTACCCGATGCTGTCGAGCCTTGACTCGATTGAATAGTAACATCACTAGCCACTAGGGCAGTTGATAGTGTAGACCCTGAAATATCACCTGATGGAGTGCCTGGCGTTCCAGCCGTAACGGTTCCGGTGGTGCTAGAGCCGATATTGAAATCTGCTGGATCAATCAACCAGCTACCCGTATTGCCATTAGCGGCTTTCGTAGTGACAATCGTGTTATCCGCTACTTTTACGGTAGCTGCACTGGTTTCAATAGACCCACCATTACCGCCATTAGGCGCACTGGCATCAATGATGCCGCCGACGGTGACCGTACCTGCTTCCATACCGCCCATTAAATTGATTACACCGTTATGACTACTCACAGTTCGTGCTTCGATAATGCCGGTGTTATTAACCACACTGGCTAATAATGAGTTTTTGGCACCGGCACTCATAAACACCTGTCCGCCATCAGCGACTACGAGTTGTTTATTTTCGGCGAGATTGTTTAGCGTGCTCTGATTGACTTGTACCTGCACCAAACTGTTATCAGCAAAGGTTAAGGTGATAGCACTACCACCGGCTAAAGCCACCGTACCCAGTTGGGCGCTGATAATGCCTTGGTTGCTGACTTGATTGGCCAATAAGGCGATATAACCGCCGTTTGCTGCAACCAAGTTACCTTTATTAATAATGCTGCCGGTACCGGTACCGCTAAAAGTTTTTGTGGCGCTGTTTAAGCTGGCATCACTGACATCTAAGGTAGAGGCAACTAAACCGCCGACATTCACTTGTGAGCCCTGACCAAAAACAATGCCATTAGGGTTGATTAAATATACTTGGCCATTGGCATTCAACTGACCCAAGATTTGCGTGGCGCTGGTATCAAAGATACGGTTAACAGCAATAGCAGAAGCCGAAGGCTGGACGAAATTGACGATTTGATTGGCGGCAATATTAAAACTTTGCCAGTTCAGCGACAGGTTTTGACTGCTTTGGTGGATAGTGGTGGTATTAGCCGTTTGAGCAATACTACCCGCCCCCGCCGTGACCACGCCGCCACTGGGGTTGGCCTGAGCCACGGCAGTGCATAAGGTTAAGGAGGCGACTAATAACTTACTGCGTGTGCTTTTATTGCCACCTCTAGCAAGACCGCCTGAGATTTCAGAAACAGGCACCCAAGCTTGTTGGGTGCAGCTCCAAACTAATCGGTAAATACGGTTCATAACTTTATGCCTAAACAATGCCTCTAGCCCCGACCGGGCTGAGGGTGGTTTTCTCATAAACCTTGGCCTAAAAGCGTTACGCTAGGTATGAGTTTGTAGGAGTAAAACAGCTTTAGCTGTTTTAAGGGCAACAGCTAAAGCTGTTGCACTCCAGTTTTTTAACAACTGTAGGCTTTAAAAGCGCTAACCCTTCGGGTAATAACTTTGATAAAACCAAGCATAAGCCGATTCTATCTGCGCTTGTATGCGCGGCGGTATGTCATGGCGTTGCGGTGGTTTAATTTCACTGGCTTGCCGATGCGGGTATTTCATGTGGTAATGGCTGTCGCTTTCAGGGATACCTTTGCTGAGCTGCTGTGGATTGATCTGATGCGGCGCTAGATCTAGCCACGCGTATAAATGTGACATGCAGGCTACGGGCTGCGTGACTAAATCTTCAAAGCGTAGAAAGTACAAGCGTTCTTGTACGGCTTTAGGTAAGTCGGGTACGGCATGCAGGGAAATCAGCGGGGCTCCGATGGCTTTGTCTTTGGCAAAGAGCATATCGGCTCTACCGAAGCGATCGTAATCGGCTAGATGATCAATAAAATCCACTAAAATAGTGCGTTGATGCTGGGCTTCTATGGAACCATAAATCTGCCCTAGATCACGCAGACACACAATCAATTTAGCTTCGGGCTCTATATGCAACAACAGTTCTATGGCATGTAACCAAGCGCGGTTTTTATCGACGACCGCAGCTTTGTCAGCCGATTGACACCAGCCCCGCAAATAGCCTTGCATGGCTGAGGATAAATGCGCATAGCTGTTTTCAAAACTGTTATCGAGTTGGGCTAAAAAGAATTGGTCGTCACTGACCATGCGGCGAATACCTAACAAGGTATTGCACAAAGGCGAACTATGACCTTCGCAATGGATGTCAGGATGCTGTGCCAATAATTGACAGAGTAGCGTAGAACCGGCTCTGGGTAAGCCTGTTACGCCTATAAATGCTGATGCCATTGATTTATTTGATCACTAATTAAAATAATGTGAAGTAAAGTATTAAAAATAATACCACAAAAACTTTATGATTAGTCTTTTGTATAGATTACGCATAGATTGTTTTCTGTTATAACCCTATACCAACATTTCCAATGCGTAGTTATTGATATTTTAGTTACGTGACCTATGCCGGTCGGTGTTTGCAAACCCACGTTCCGCATGTATCATAGACAAAAATTGCTGTGCACTTTATTCAGCACACCCTAGATTAACTAACTTTGAGATTCATGAAATGAAGAAATTTATTTTAATAATATTATTACTGTTTTCAGCCAATGTAATGGCCGAATGGACGTTGCTTGAAAGTGCGGGTAGTGAGGATGGCTTTGATGTTTATGTTGAGACTCAATCTATACGTAGAGACGGCAACAAGGTAAAGATGTGGAATATGTATGACTATAAGAAAGTTAAAGTTGATGTAAAAAGCTATTTGGCGTCAGTTTCTCATGTTGAATATGACTGTAAAGAGGAAACTTTAAAACTATTAGACTTATTTTGGTATACAGGCAATATGGGACAAGGTCAGCCGGTTTTCTCAAACACCAATATAAAGAAAGATCCTATATCAATCATGCCAGAAACAATTCATGAATCGTTATTCAATATAGCCTGTCGTCAAAAGTGATTTTGAGCTGGATATGCCTAGTCTGTAGCGCTGCGCAGACTACGATTCATTCGATAAAGCTATTTTTAACTCGCTAGCCTTCAAGATCTTAACTGTTCCTACCGAACGTTCGCTAGGCCTATTAAGGCCTTAACAACTCCTGTCGAATGTTCGCTAGACCTATTAAGACCATAACAGCTCCTACCGAATGTTTACTAGGCCTATTAAGGCCTTAGCAGCCCTTGCCGAACGTTCGCTAGACCTATTAAGACCTAAACAGTCCTGCCGAACGTTCGCTAGGCCTATTAAGACCTTAACAGCTCCTACCGAATGTTCGCTAGACCTATTAAGACCTAAACAGTCCTGCCGAACGTTCGCTAGGTCTATTAAGACCTTAGCAGCCCCTGCCGAACGCTCACTAGACTTAATAAGACCTTAACAACTCCTACCGAATGTTCGCTAGACCTATTAAGACCATAACAGCACCTAACTAGCGTTCGCTAGGCCTATTAAGGCCTTAGCAGCCCTTGCCAAACACTCACTAGACTTAAAAAGACCTGAGTAGCTTTAATGAGCCTATACTAGGATTTTAAGTCTAGTAAATAAGCTATTGACCTAGCTAACATTACTAGGTGATAATAAATAGCGTTAAATATTTTATACTAATATCTGTAATAAGCTTATCCGCCTTACAATCACTGTTTTAAGCTAACTTAAAAATATTAACGTTATTGACTATCGCGCGCTTAGTCAACACTACAACAGCAAGCAACTTAACTAGCGCGTAGGTTTTTTCGTACATAGTATTGTTTTTATCATCTAATATACCTTAGCGATTCAAATTTTAATTAACAGTTGTTTTTAAATAAGGAAATCCATATGAAAAAAGTATTATTAAGTTTTATTCAAATCGCACCTCCAGCTAAGGCCAGTTACTATCGTAATGTAGTGGCAAAAGTAACGGGCAATGTCTTATTACCAAATCCAATACCCTCTCTTGCAGATATAAGTGCTGCACTCGATAAATTTGAGGCTGATATTTTAGCTGCACGTGATGGTGGACACTTACCCATAGCGGTTATGCACGACACTGAAATAATGATTGATAAAATGTTTCGAAGTTTAGCCCATTATGTAGAGAGAATAGCCGATGGCGATGAAACGATCATATTAAGTGCAGGTTTTCAGGCTACTAAAGATGTGGCCACTAGAGTTAAATCACCATTAACAGCGCGTGATGGTGATCATAGTGGTAGCATTAAATTGGATTATAAAGCTAACGAAAGAGCTGGCTCGTATATTATTCATTGGTGTAAAGATGCGCTACCTACTACCGAAAGTGGCTGGGAGGTTTTGGCTTACGTAACTCAAACAAGCTATGTGCTACATAACCTTGTTGTTGGCAGCTATTATTATTTTCGAGTAGCCGCTGTAACGCCCGACGGTGTTACTGAATTTAGTGCGCCTATAAAAAAATTAGTGGTTTAGTCAATGTGTCGGGTTACGACTAGCGCCTAACCCGACCTTAGGACAGGTTATTAAGAAGCCAATAACTTATTACCTATGCTAGCACTTTATAAACAAGTCGGGGGCTTGGGCAAGCCCGCCAATTTGCAGGCGTACTTTAAAGGCCCATCTGGAAACAATCGCAGTAAATAGCGACTATTCGCTTTCTCTTCACCCAAAGTTTTTGCGATGGCTTTGGCAAAAACTCGGGCATTGGGTAAGTGTTTATATTGCAGATAATACTGGCGTATGAAGTTAATAATCTCCCAATGCGCCGCCGTTAAGCTTATGTCATTAATATCCGCTAAGACTTGAGCCACCTGCTCGTTCCAATCGGCGGCCCTAATTAAAAAGCCTTGCTCATTGGTTTCTGGCAGCATGCTATTTACGACCATGTTTGTATGTGTATGTTTTTAACGGTCAAGTCAACGAAGCCTGCATAGTCAATAACTTCTATGCCCTTTAGCAATTCGGCTGAACCAATCCCCCTTAGCTCGAGATCATCCGCTAAGGCATAAAGTTGATGCTGATCTAATAACGACGTTAAGGTCTTACTTAAGCTACCTTTTTGTAACAAATTTAACACCGCTTTATCAAGAAATAGCACATCATCCCCTGCCCCTAAGCGCTGGAATATAGCCTCATTAATCGGTGACTGAGTAATAAGATGCAGCATATTATTGGCTATCGGTTAATTTAAGCCCAACTATGCCGACAATAACAAAGCTAATAGATGTTAAGCGATACCAATCAACCGATTCTTTAAATAATATAATACCTAATATGGCGACGCCGACAGCTCCCATGCCGGTCCATACTGCGTAGGCTGTCCCTAACGGTAAGGTTTTAAGCGCCCACATTAACAAACCAAAACTGCCGACTCCAGAGAATGCGGTAATGATGCTAGGCCAAAGTTTTGTAAAGCCTTCGTTATATTTCAGACTTAATGCGAAAATTATTTCTACAAATCCTGCTGAAAACAATAGCAACCACGCCATAATACTGTCCTTTCTTTGTGTATTAAAAGCAGGTATTTTACAATACTCTATGTAATAACTTCACACTCAATGTTATAGACTCATGATTCCTACCCAAAGCCGCACTGTTATGAGTGTATCCCAACTAAATCGTGCTACGGGACAATTACTCGGAGAACATTTCTTTAGTGTTATGGTGGCTGGTGAACTTTCTAATACTACGCAACCTTCATCTGGTCATTTATATTTCACACTAAAAGACACTAATGCACAGGTACGCTGCGCACTTTTTAAAACACAGCAACGCAGGCTAAGCTTTAAACCTGAAAATGGCAAACAAGTGATTGTTAAAGCGCAGGTGAGTCTTTATGAACCACGCGGCGATTATCAACTTATTGTTGAGTCTATGGAAGAAGCCGGAGATGGTGCTTTACAACGCGCCTTCGATCTCTTAAAACTAAAACTAGCGCAAGAAGGCTTGTTTGATGCTGCTCATAAAAAACAATTACCTAAACTACCGCATTGCATAGCGGTCATCACCTCACCGTCAGGTGCTGCTATTCATGACATACTCACGGTTTTAAAAAGGCGCTTTGCAGCAATACCTGTCATTATTTATCCAGTCGCTGTACAAGGTAATAATGCCAGCTTTGAAATTGCAGCGGCAATTGAGCTTGCCAACCATTTAAAACAGTGTGAGGTTATCATTTTAGGGCGAGGTGGCGGTTCTTTAGAAGATCTTTGGGCCTTTAATGAAGAGAGAGTAGCGCGTGCTATTTTTAATAGCGACATTCCTATTATTTCAGCGGTAGGACATGAAACCGATGTGACTATCGCTGATTTTGTTGCTGATTTCCGAGCAGCTACGCCTTCCGCTGCAGCCGAACATGCCAGTCCAGATCAACAAGAATGGCTTGCCCGTTTCTTACACTTAGAAATAAGATTAGAGCAACATTGGCAACGATATATTAACCAAAAGCAACAATCATTGCTGTGGCTAAGTCAGCGTTTACAGCAGCAACATCCTGGAAAAAAATTAGCAAGAAACGCGCAACGGGTTGATGAACTTGAAGCTAGACTTAATTTAGCGATGCAAGCACGCTTAGCTAATCATCAGAAACACATGGACATGACGCTGGCTAAATTATGGCAATACAATCCAGCACTAATCATTAGTCACTATCAGCAAAAACAGCACTATTTAAGTAGTCGCTTATTAACGGCCATTACCCACAAATTAGAACGCTTACAACTTCGTTTATTAAAAAACAGCCAGACCTTACAGGCAGTCAGTCCATTAGCGACGCTGAGTCGAGGTTACGGATTATCTATGCAAGCTAAAACCAAGAGTATTATTCGTTCTACTGAACAACTAGTGCTAGGTGATTTAGTACAAACGCATCTGGCATCCGGCTGTTTTACTAGCAAAGTTATTTCGCTAGATGAAGCGTCGTTACTTTCTCCAGAACTCAGGCACGAATAGAATCACAATAGAAAATATTTGTACGCGACCTAACAACATGGCAAAGGTACAGACTGCTTTTTGAAAGTCACCTAAATTAACATAATTGCCCGCAGGCCCAACTTCATTTAAACCTGGGCCTGCGTTATTAATACAAGTAATGGTGGCGGACAATGCTGTCATAAAATCCAGACCACTTAGTAGCAAAGTAAAGGTCAGGATGACGATACTCATGAAGTATAAGAAAATAAATCCGGTTACCGAGTTGACAATATTATTACTAATGACCGTATCGCCTATTTTCATAGGTCTAACGGCATAGGGATGAATGAATTTAAACATTTCTAAGCGCGCTTGCTTCATCAAAATAATCGTTCTTATCATGCGTATGCCACCACCCGTAGAACCCGATGAAGCAGAAAGGCAACTCAGTAGTAACATCCACATAGGCACAAATATCGGCCATTGATTGAAGTCCTGATTAGTGAAACCAGAATCTGTGGCAATACTTACTAAATTAAAACTAGCATAGCGTAGTGCCGTCATAAAATCAGGATAGGTGCCGGCATGAAATAATACGCCTGCGGCCATCAAGGTACTACCCAAGACTAATATTAGAAATGTTCTTGCTTCGCGATCATTAATATAAGGCTTAAGTGACAGTTTACGTAAAGAGACAAAATGCGTAGCGAAATTAATAGCCGCCAACAATTGGAAAACGATCAATACACTTTCTATAGAAATGCTATTGAAAAAGGCGATGCTGCTATCGTGGGTAGAAAACCCTCCTAAACTCATAGTAGAAAAGGCATGACAAATAGCATCAAACCAACTCATACCCGCTAAGCGTAGAGCAATCATACAAACAACAGTAATACCTGCGTAAACCATCCATAAAGCTTTGGCTGTTTGTGCAATACGAGGAGGTAAATCTGATGCTTTAACGGAACCCGGTGTTTCAGCTTTATATAACTGCATACCACCGATTCCTAATATAGGTAAAATGGCCACAGCGAAAATAATAATCCCCATACCAGCAATCCAATTTAATTCATGCCGCCATAGGTTAATAGACATTGGTAAATTATCTATACCCGTAAGTATTGTTGCACCGGTTGTAGTAAGGCCGGATACCGTTTCAAAATAGGCATCAATAAAACTAAGATTTGGCATATAGATCATCAACGGAATAGTACAAAGTACCGGTGTTAATGACCAAGTGATGGCTACTAATAAAAAGCCCGTTTGACGTGATACCTTTTTAGTAACCCAGAGCGTTGACAAAAACATGAACCCACCTAGAAAGAGGGTTATCCATGTACCTTCAAAGAAAGCATGTCTAGCACCGTCTTCAACGATAGTTGAGGTTATAAGACAAGTACTCATCAGGGCACTAAAGCCCATAGTGACTAAACCAAAGATATGGATAATGGTAAGTATGACATTCATCGTTAATTATTAACTTAATGTTATTGATGCGGCTATCATGACAGCCGCTTAGTCGCGTAGGTTGGATTGCAACTTTTCATTTATCCAATTCGTTGGAAGGATTGTTCGATATTAGTCACTAATTTTTTATCCATCGCAAACATAACCACATGATCACCTTCTTTAAAAACCGTATCATGATGAATAGCAATGACTTCACTATCCCTTATTAAGGCTCCTAAGACGATACCTGCTGGAAAATTAATGGTGTCCACACGACAACCAACTACTGAACTTTCACTATTATTTTCATGAGCAATGGCTTCTATAGCTTCTGAAGTTCCACCGCAAAGGGAAGTTACTTGTGCCACATCACCACGGCGAACATGCTTTAAAATACTACCTAAAGTTTCTTGATTGGGTAATACAGTGACATCTATACCTGTACCCGGTAACAGTTTGGTATACGAGTTTTGATTTAATAAACAGATGGTTTTTCTAGCACCTAAGCTTTTTGCTAAAGAAGCAGAGATAATATTGACGCCATCATTTTCGGTAATCGCACAAAATAAATCCGTGCTCTCTATAGATTCATCTAGTAATAAAGCTTCATCAGCGCAGTCACCTAATAAAACAATAGCCTTAGTAAGATCATTAGCAATGCTATAAGCACGCTTAGGGTCTTTTTCAATGATCTTGACATGATGATCATGCTCTAAAGCAAGCGCTAAGCGTTTGCCAATATGACCACCACCAGCAATGATAATTCGTTTTAAGGGTGCCTCTAATTTATTGAGTTCAGATAAAACTTTACGTATTTCGTCACGAGGAGCCACAAAAAAAACTTCATCACCAGTTTCAATAATTGCTTCTCCAGTAACGCATAAATGCTTACCTTGCCTAAAAATAGCGACCACCCGCGTTTTGCCATCAGACAAACGCTCTTTTAGTGATTTTATTTTTTTACCGGTTAAAAAGCCATCAGCAACTACTTTAACTGAGAATAAGCGTACTAAGCCACCAGCAAAATCAGACACATGTAAAACCCCCGGAAATTCGATTAAATTACGAATGGACTCCATAACAATTTGTTCTGGACTAATCACAATATCGACAGGAATGCCGTTGACACCGAATAATTTAGGGTTTTTCAGATAATCGATAGCACGAACGCGTGCAATTGTTTTCGGACGACTATAAAGCGTATTGATAATTAAGCAGGCCAACATGTTGGTCTCGTCACTATCTGTGACAGCTATGACCATATCGGTATTATTTACGCCAGCTTGCTCCAACACCGAAGGGTGCGCAGCATTACCTGTTACCGTAGCTATATCAATTCGCTCTTTTAATGCATCCAAGAGCTCTTGTCTAAAATCAACAACGACAATATCATTTTCTTCACTGGCTAAGGCTTGTGCAACCGATGAACCGGTGACACCGGCACCAAGAATAAGTATTTTCATAAATAATTAACAGTAATAATAAATCACACAAGGCGTCTTTACGCGTAACGTTAGGATTATCTTAGTCAAAGTAAATCACGCACTTTAATCTAGGCTTTTTATTTTTTTATTGCTGCTCAATGATATCAAAACGTTTCTCAATGATTAAATGACCATTTTCATCAACGACTTTTACAGTCCAATTATTCTTAGCCGCGAATGCAACTAATTGGTGACTGACTGTTCGCCATTTGTCATTATTTGAAATAGTTATTTTCTTTCTGTTAATTAACTTATTACCTAACCACCATTCATGAAAAATAACTCGATCTTTCATGTCAGCGACTTCAACAAAATAATAAACAGGAACTGTTTTATTTGTAGGCAATGCAAGAGGAAGATTTAACTCAGTAACAGGCTCATTATTTTTAATATTTGGCGTCAGTAACGCCCTAGTTATTGTATTTTTAAAATTCGACTTCACTAAAGAAAATTCTTTAGTCTCAGCCTTAACTGTTTCCGTCGCTGCAACAGATGATTTTGCATCTAATTCTTGACTAGAAGGTTTCATTATAAAAAAAAGAACTAAACCTATTAACAAGGTAATAACTGCGAACGCTACCACTAGACGCTTAATATTCCATACTGTCGTCTTTTGTAAGTAATTAACTTTTTTTGCTGATTTA
>Ga0214216_1000659_pt1 | contig 11138 bp, 9 predicted proteins | sample TroBogypolimnion_12_FD_153054 | JGI IMG/M metagenome (GOLD analysis project Ga0214216, IMG submission 153054) | Freshwater microbial communities from Trout Bog Lake, WI - 27JUN2007 hypolimnion | ecosystem: Environmental > Aquatic > Freshwater > Lake > Hypolimnion/Profundal zone | place: Trout... | reverse complement strand
GCCTCGCTGATGAGGGTATAGGATCCGCTTATCAGCGCCTGGCTGGCAATGACAGCGGCCGCAGTGGCGATGATGACCCCCGGGATCAGAAACCATTGGGGCATGATGGAGTAAAAGACATTCACGTTTTTGGCATCTGCCAGATGGTTAAGCAGCCAGGCACCCTGTCCGAAGTAATTGAGCAACAGGGTCACCTTCACGAAGACCCAGGTAATCCGTATGTTTTTGATCCCGCAATGCCCAAGATCCGAATACAAGGCTTCGGCTCCAGTGGTTGCCAGGAAGACGGCCCCCAGTAGGATCACTGCCTCGGGATAAACGGTAAGAAACTTAATGGCATAGTATGGATTCATCGCCGCCATGACACCGGCTCCGTGAACCAGTTGGCTTACACCCAGCGTTCCAAGCAGGACAAACCAGAGAAACATCACAGGACCAAACACCCTGCCGATGAGGCCTGATCCAAATTGCTGAAAGAAGAAAAGAAGCAGGAAGATGGAGAGCACGATAGGGACTACCGGAACATTTTCGTAGAGAATGTTCAACCCTTCCACAGCCGAAGTCACCGTAATGGCAGGCGTGATGACCCCATCTGCCAGCAGGGCGCTGCCCCCTATCATTGTAATGATGGCAATCAGGTTCGTTTTTCGCCGAACCAGGGCAAAAAGGGCAAAGATCCCCCCCTCGCCGTGGTTGTCGGCCTGGAGGGTGATGATGACATATTTGAAGGTAGTTTGGAGCGTAAGCGTCCAAAAGATACAGGAGAGGCCTCCGTATATAAGCAGTTCGTTGATCTCAATACCACCCTTCATGATGGCGTTCATCACATACAAGGGACTGGTACCAATGTCTCCATAGACGATCCCAAGGGTGACAACGAGTCCGGCCAGCGTGACTTTCTTAATTCCGGAATGACTATTTTCCATTCACAAACTAATCGTTAATATAGGTTAAATCAGAAAACAAGCGAACAAAAATAATCTAATTGGAACAATTTTATTATCACTATCTTAAAATATAGCAATTACTTAAAATAGGAACCTATTTATATTTGAAAATAAATCGTTTTGAAAATTTGAAAATGCATTGAAAACACTCAAAATAGATTGTATGGATAGGAAGCTAAATACCGCCAAAAGGTCGAATCATTGCGTTACGTCAATCCCCATTAGCACATTAGCATATGAGCGCATTATCAAATTAACCTAATTCCCTTCTCCTCCAGCAAAATCCTTCTCTGGCGGTACAAGGCGCCGATGGCCTTCTTGAAAACCTTCTTGCTGATGGCGAAATGGTCAAAAATTAGGGCCGCATCGCTCTTGTCTGTAAAGGGCAGAAACCCACCAGCTAGGGTCAGTTTGTTCAGAATATCCTGTGAGATGCCGTCTACCTGTTCATAGCCGGGGCGGTAGAGCGACAGATCGATCTTTTTGTCGTCCCGCACTTTTTTGATAAAGGCCTTCAGCTTTTGACCCTTGTTCAATGGTCCGGGCAGCTCGTCGTGGTAAAGAATACCCCTGTGCAGGTGGTTGATTATGGCATTGTAGCCAAGTTCGCCCTCGCTCTCAACGATCAGGGAAACCTCATCGCCCATCTGGTATTCTGGAATCACGTTGTCGAGAAACTTCTCCAGTTTTGCGGAAGCGGCAATCCTTTGAGAGTCGGGATCCACATAAACGTAAACCAGGTAGGATCTGCCCGCCACCATGTTCATCTTCTGCTCCCTGAAAGGCACCAGCAAATCCTTCATAAGTCCCCAGTCAAGAAAAGCACCAACATTGTTGACGGCATTGACCCGCAGCATGGCGAATTCGCCCACCTGGGCAAAGGGCTTTTCGGTGGTGGCAATGATGCGGTCTTCCGAATCCAGGTAGATGAAAACCTCCAAATCTTCACCTACTTCGCACACTTCCGGGACATAACGGGCCGGGAGGAGGATCTCCCCCATTTCGGCGCCATCAAGATAGACCCCGAAATCAACATATTTAACAACTTTGAGGGTGTTGTACCTCCCGGGTAGTATCATCTTTTATCTCTTTTAACGGTTCAGGGTTCGTTCAGCAAAGCTCCTTCCGGCGTGGAAAGCCTTCAGGTTAACAGTAACCATCTCCTCACCTTTCCGTGCAAAGATACTCCTTATTGCCTCTTCCAGACTTTTCAGCGGAAGATCTATGAACGGCGAGGCAGCACCGAGCATCACCATGTTGGAGGATTTGGCATTGCCCGCCATCTTCGCCACGCTTTCTGCATCAATGGCCACGTGATGGGGCAGTTTGGAGATCGAGTCCAAAACCCCCTCCACCTCCGGATAATCGGGGATGTTTACGTATGGTGTCGTGTTTGTGATGAGGTAACCCTCCTTCGAAAGAAAGGAGAGGTAGCGAAGCGACTCAAGTGGCTCAACCGAAAGGATCAGCTGAGCCTCCCCAGAAGGGATCAGGTCGGAATGGATGGGTTGGTCTGAAAGCCGAAGGTAGGATTGAACGGCCCCTCCCCGCTGGCTCATTCCATGTGTTTCTGCCTGCTTCAGGTAAAGGTTATTTTCGACGGCGGCCAATCCCAGTACCGTTGCGATGGAGAGGATCCCCTGACCACCGACTCCTGCTAAAACAATGTCACATTTCATTGGATGAACGTATATCGATGAAATTAATTTCTTTTTCTTCTGGCCAGTTTCTGGATGCATTCCCTGCGGGGGATGATGACAGAAACGCCTTGGTAGGCAATCTCCTGCCGAAGCAGGCTCACCAGTACCTCGTGATTTTTGGGCAGTGACTCCAGCACATGGATGTGATCGGGCAGCACACCCACTCCTTCACAGATGGCTTCGATGCGGCCCAGGGCAGAAGAGTCCTGACCACCCGTCATGGAGATCGATTCGTTGTCGCCGATGATCAGCACGATGTTCGACTGCTCGTTGACCGCATCCAGCAATCCCGTGATCCCCGAATGGGTGAAGGTAGAATCGCCGATAACTGCGATGGAGGGAAACAACCCTGCATCGGCAGCACCTTTTGCCATTGTCACAGAGGCACCCATGTCAACGCAACTGTAAATGGAGTTGTAGGGAGGCAAAGCTCCCAGCGTGTAGCAACCAATATCAGAAAACACCTTGCCTTTTCCATGCTCCTCCATCACCTCGTTCAATGCACGGTAAGTATCGTGGTGTCCGCATCCCTTGCAGAGAGCAGGAGGCCTGTTTACCAGCGTGCCACTTGTCACCTGTCCGGAGGGTTTCTCGAGATGCAAGGCAGAGGCTACCAGATCCGGATTCAGCTCTCCTGCCCGGGGAAGGGTTCCTTCCAGCCTGCCCAAAATCTTTTTGCCCCGCTGAAAGAATCCTCTCAGTTGCTCCTCAACGAGCGGGTAACCCTCTTCCAGTACGAGTATTTCATCCACTGCAGCCTCCAGTTGCTTCAACAACTTCTCCGGAAGGGGATATTGCGAAATCTTGACCCAGGGATAAGGCGATACACCCGGATAATTTTCCCTGAAATAGTTGACAGCAATGCCGCAACAGACAATGCCCAATGACCTGTCGGTCCCGTTTTCAAAACTGTTGAAGGCAGATTGCTCAGAAAGTTCCAGCAAATCTGGTTGCAGATTCAACAAATTTTGGTACCGTCTTCTTGCATTGGCAGGCAGCAGAACAAATTGCATCGGATCGGAAGGCAGGGAGATGGGATTCTCTGCCCGAGCCTTTTCTACCAGTTGAACCCCCGAGCGCGAATGTGCCAACCTGGTGGTGATGCGGATCATCACGGGAAGACCATATTTTTCTGACAAATCCAGTCCGGCGAGTGTCAGGTCATAAGCCTCCTGCTGGTTGGCAGGTTCCAGAACAGGGATCATGGCAAAGCGTCCGTAATAGCGCGAATCCTGTTCATTCTGGGATGAGTGCATGGAGGGGTCATCGGCTACTGCTACCACCATTCCTCCGTTGATGCCGGTTACAGCAATGTTCATAAAAACATCGGCTGCCACATTCAGTCCAACGTGTTTCATGCAAACCAGCGTCCTTTTTCCAGCATACGACATGCCCAGGGCAGCTTCCATCGCAGTCTTCTCGTTGGCCGACCACTGACGGTGCACGTTTCTTTCGATGGCTACCTCATTTTCCTGAATGTACTCCGTAATCTCCGTGGAGGGAGTTCCCGGATAGGCATAAACACCGGAGATACCTCCGTCGATGGCCCCTTGCCCGATGGCCTCCACGCCTAACAACAATTTTTTATGTGTCATATCGAATCAATTCTTTGTATCTCTTTGGTCAATTTAATGCACTTTACATTTGGTTTCCAACTTTGCAAGACGTTGCATGCCTGATCTTAAGCTCGAATTTTAATCTATCAACCACACAGGGTTGCCGCTACCTATTTTGCGCTGTTCCGTCCGATCCCAATCTATTCTCTCTTTTCAATCTTTGTACGCGGACGGTACCTATTGGAGCATCCGTTTTCTACCATAATATTGCTGCTAACCGGTTCGCATTTCTGCAATCTATTCCTTATGGTCAAAAGAATCAGGCAAGACGTTGCATGCAACGTCTCTACCGGTACCACTCTCAGTTCTCAACGTTTAACTTTTCATTTTTCACTTATCACTTTTCATTTTTAACCCTCTTCTCTTCCTAGTCTTCCCAGTCTCTTGGTCTCCCTGTCATATAGTCTTAAAGTCTTATCTTCCACCCAGTCTTCCCCTCATTTCCTCTCCTGAAAAGCCCAAAAATTCCCTCTGCTCTCCTCCTTTTCACGAAAATCGGCCTGCTGCTGCATCCAATTTTGCGCCAACACTTTCATGTCTGCATCCGCATGTTCGAAAAACTGGATATAGGCTTCGCAGAAACGCGGCAGCCGCTGGTCGGAAGGGTCTTTCACCCGGTCCTTGGTACATCCGCCGAAACATTTTGACAACCAGGGACAGAACCTGCATTTGCGCGGAAGCAAGGCTTTGGCTTTCCCAAAGTCATCCTGCTTCTTGCTGTTCAGCATGTTGATAATTTTATCGTTGCGCAGATTGCCGAGTCGGTGGCGCGGCTCCACGAAGAAATCACAGGAGTAGATGTTGCCGTTGTGCTCCACCACAACATAGGGACCGCACTCTTTTTGCAGGGTACATTCAGGTGCTTCCAATCCAACGTAGGCATAAAAAGCTGACTCAAAGTGTCTGACGGAGGTGGTAGGAGCCCCGTTCACGAAATCGGCCCTCCAAAGATCGTATAGTTTTACCAGAAAATTCCCGTATTTCTCCGCAGTGAGGGAGAATGGTGCTGCCTGGGATGGATTTTCGGGATCGGTCTCCACCACAGGGATAAATTGCATCCAGGTAAGACCTAAACGCTTGTAATAATTGTAAAGTTCTTCGGGATAATCGGCAGAATAGTCTGTAATGCAGCACATGGCATTGACAGCCACCCCCTCCTCCAGCAGCATCTTTGCCTTCTCCTCGACGATTGCCCAGGTTTTCTGAAGCCCCTTGTTGACACGGTACCTGTCGTGGATATGTTCCGGTCCATCGAGGGAGAGGCCGACCAACCAGTCATATTTCCTGAAGAATTTTGCCCAATCACGGTCGAGCAAGGTCCCATTGGTCTGAAATCCGTTGCCTACCTGTTTGCCATGGCCATATTTGATTTCCAGATCGATGGCACGCTGGTAAAATTCTAGTCCCATCAAGGCTGGTTCCCCTCCTTGCCAAGCCATGGAGACCTCTCTCCCCGACTGTTGCATCACCTGGCGAATCAACTCTTCCTGTGTTTCGGGACTCATCCTGTGATTCGTCGTTTCCGGGAAAAGCGAACTCTTTTCCAGGTAGAAACAGTAAGTACATTTCAGGTTACAATCCGGCCCTGCAGGTTTGATCAGCACAGAAGTAAGAGGCCTTTGTTTTTGAGCCATAAAGAAGGTTGAATCAGAATGCGAAAATAATCAAAATTGATCAGCCTATTCCATTTTCAAAAGAGAACCTTGCTTCGAACAAACAATAATTTGAATACTTTTATCGGGATGTTTGACCATTCGGATTATGGCACTTAACCGCTTCCTGCTTTCCCTCACCCTGTTTTTGAGTTCGCTCTTTCCCTTGCTGGGACAAGAGCAGACCATCTTGCTGACAGGTGATATTACGGGATCCGACCATCTGCCCCTCTCCTCTGTCAACATCCTCCTGAAAAACAGCAGAAAGGGAACCTACAGTGACAAGACAGGTCATTTCCAACTACGGATTCATCCCGACAGGGACACCGTACTCATTTTCAGCATCCTCAACTACAAAACACTGGAGATGAGAATAAAACCCTACTCAAAAACCGAACTGGAGGTAGCAATGAGCCCTATTTCCATCGGGATTTCGGAGGTACAAGTCAACAAGCAACGGAAAGTCACTTCAGAGAGCGTAAACATAGATCCCCAACTCATCAAAAACCTTCCGAATACAGGAGGAGGAGCCGTGGAGCAATTGGTCAAGACTCTCCCCGGAGTGAGCAGCCACAACGAATTGAGTCCGCAATACAGTGTCAGGGGCGGAAACTACGACGAGAACCTGCTCTATGTCAACGGGATTGAGATATTTCGTCCTTTCCTGGTGAAAACAGGAGAGCAGGAAGGGCTGAGCTTCCTCAACCCGGATTTGGTCGGCGCCATCAGGTTCTCCTCCGGTGGGTTTGAGAGTTCCTATGGTGATAAAATGTCGTCGGTACTCGACATCGACTACAAAATGCCAGGGAAACCCGCCGGATCGGCTGAACTGGGCGCTTTGGGCGCCTCCGCCCATATCGAGGGAAGTGCCCTGCAGAACAAATTCACCTGGCTGGCAGGACTCCGATACCGCGACAACAGATATCTGCTCGGAACCCTCGACCAAAAGGGACATTACGACCCAACCTGCCTCGACCTGCAGGCCTTGTTTGGCTATCAATTTTCAAAAAGGTTATCGCTCAGTTTACTGACCAATTTCGCCAGCAACTCTTATGCCTTCACCCCTGAAACGAGGGAGACCCGGTTTGGCACGATGAGCCAGTCGTACCTGCTGAAGATTTATTTCGATGGGAACGAAAAAGACCAGTTTACCAACAAGATGGGCGCATTGACTTTCAACTACGACCCTTCCAGCGAACTTCACCTGCAACTGACCGCCAGCTCGTTTTATTCGGACGAAAAGGAGCGGTACGACATTCTCGGCCAATATTACCTGAATGACGTAACAGCCGGCTCTTCTCCATCCGGATTGCCCGACAGTTCCCAGGTACTGGGTGTTGGAGCCTCCCTGCAGCACGCAGGCAATTTTCTGAAGGCAAACATCTTCAACCTCGAACAAAGTGGCAGATACCGTCTCAGCGACCATCATATTCAGTGGGGCATCAAATTTCAGTCGGAGCGGATTCATGATCAGGTGAACGAATGGGAGATGCGCGATTCGGCGGGCTATTCGCTGCCCTACAACAATCAGTCCATTGCCTTGTACCGCAGTGTCAAGGCCGACAACACCCTCAACAGCAACAGGTACAGCGCCTATCTTCAGGATAGCTATAGCGCCAGGTTTTCCCACTCCGCCCTTTACATCAATCTGGGCGGAAGAATGCAATACTGGGATTACAACGGTCAAACCATTTTCAGTCCAAGGCTTTCCCTGAAATACTCCCCGGAAGGAATCCAGCCCTTGCAGTTTCGTTTAGCCTGGGGCTTGTATCAACAGATGCCCTTTTTCAAGGAGCTGAAAAACAGCCAGGCAGTTTTGGTGTCCAATGTAAAGGCACAGAAATCTGTTCATTACATCGCGGGCGTCGACCACCCCTTTTCGTTGGATGAAAGGCCTTTCAAACTCACTGCTGAGCTTTGGTACAAATCCATGACCCACCTGATTCCCTACAAGACAGAGAACCTCGACATTCAGTATTTCCCCGATGAACAGGCAAAAGGCTATGCAGCAGGGCTGGAATTAAAGGTCATCGGAGAAGCAGTTCCCGGTGCCATCTCCTGGGCCTCTGTGACACTGATGAAAACGGAGGAGGACATTCTGGGAGATCACTACCTGAAACCGGGAAGCAATGGTACTCCCGCAACAGTTGTTTATCCGGGTTATCTACCTCGTCCGGGCGACCAAAGGTTCAATTTTAACCTCTTTTTTCAGGATTTTTTACCCAAAAACCCTTCCGTGAAGATGAACCTAACCCTTTTGTATGGCACCGGATTGCCTTTCGGTCCGCCTCACAGCGAACCGTACATGGATACCTTCAGGATGCCCTCCTACCGCCGGGTAGACCTTGGATTTTCCAAAATGCTGGTCGGCAGTACGCACAACGGGCGGTCGAATGTTTTCTCCCGATACCTGAAAGAGGCCTGGCTCTCGTTGGAAATTTTCAATCTTTTTGACATCGACAATACCATCTCCTACTATTGGGTCTCCGATTTTGAGAATCAAATGCACGCCGTTCCCAATTACCTGACGGGAAGAAGACTCAACCTGAAGGCATCCGTCTCCTTCTGACTGGATACTTTTTCTGGACCAAATGAAATAGGAGAACTCATGAATAACCGGCAAGGAACAAAGTGTTTCGGAGTAAAACCGCTCTTCCCTGGTTTGATTGCATTCATTAAGGGAATTACATGACATAAATCATCAGAAAAAAGGTCACAAAGGCATTTCATAACCGTTCATTTTTTTGATTGTTCAGCGAAATAATTTTAGCTTCGTTCCATCAATGAAGACACCAAACTATTTAAGCTGCATAAGAATGAAAACACAGGATTTTATTGACAGGGAAGATCTTTACGGCGCGCACAATTATCACCCGCTTCCCGTTGTACTCGAAAAAGGGGAAGGAGTTTTTGTCTGGGATGTGGAAGGCAAACGCTATTTCGATTTTCTGGCATCTTATTCTGCCGTCAACCAGGGACACTGCCATCCAAAGATCGTGAAAGCACTCGTTGATCAGGCAGGCAAACTGGCCCTTACCTCCCGTGCCTTTTACAACAACGTTTTGGGCGAATGGGAAGAGTACATGACCAAACTATTCGGTTATGACAAGATTTTACCGATGAATTCCGGGGCAGAAGGAGACGAAACAGCCCTCAAACTGATTCGAAAATGGGCCTACAAGGTGAAAGGCATTCCGGAGAATATGGCACGCATCATCGTGTGTGACGGAAATTTCCACGGCAGAACCATTACCATCATCTCCATGTCGTCGGATCCGGATTCCTATGCAGGATATGGTCCGTTCACTCCGGGATTTGTAAAAATACCATACAACGATCTGAAGGCACTGGAGAAAGAGCTGAGCCATCCTCATACCGCCGGATTTCTGGTCGAGCCCATTCAGGCGGAAGCCGGAGTTTACGTACCGGAAGACAACTACCTGAGAAAGGCAGCCCAGCTTTGCAAGGAGTACAACGTCCTGCTGGCTGCCGATGAAGTTCAGACAGGCTTGTGCCGTACCGGCATGATGCTGGCCTGCGACCACGAAGGAGTGAGGCCAGATTTGCTCATCCTTGGAAAAGCCGCCTCGGGAGGAATGTACCCAGTCTCCTGCGTGCTGGCAGACGATGAGATCATGCTAACCATCCGCCCTGGCGAACACGGTTCTACCTACGGAGGAAACCCGCTGGCAGCCAAGGTATCCCTTGCAGCAATGAATGTGTTGCTGGAAGAGAAATTGTCGGAAAATGCGACTGCCATGGGAAAAATTTTCCGAGACAAAATGAAGGCGTTCAAATCTCCGCTGATTGCTGAAGTACGTGGCAAAGGCTTGCTGAATGCCATTCAGATCAATCCGGTCAAGGGCAAACAAGCCTGGGATCTCTGTCTGGTGATGAAGGAAAACGGAATTCTGGCGAAGCCTACCCACGAACACACCATCCGGTTTACACCACCACTGGTCATCACCGAAGCGCAGATACTCGAAGCAATCGGCCTGATTCAGAAATCGATGCAGGAGTTTGTCTGACGAGAAGCTTGGTTGAAAAAAGGCAGAAGGGGTTGAAATGCATTTAATTTCAACCCCTTCTGCATACCGATCCGTTTCGGCTATCTGGATTCCATCACCGCCTCAAACCGTGCCAACAGGACATCGTCTGCACTGTTGAGCGTCAGTATAGATTTTTTGATGGTAAAATTGCTCACAACTTTCAGCTCTTCCCTAAAAACCTGCTCTGTTTTCATGTTGACACAGGCCATCCGGGTCGATGCCAGAATGGAAAAGCGAAGGTTTGATCCCTCATTTTGGTCGTACTTTCCCGAAAACCTGTTGCATCCGGCAAAGGCAGAGAACTTCCCGTCACTGCTCAGCTGCAAATAGGAAAATTCGTTGGTCCCGGGCTTGGCAACGACTGCCTGACCAGCCAATTCCACCAGTTTCCACTTGGGACCCACCAAAGAGAGCTCATTGGCAGCCGAAGATTTGTGCGGACCGCTCTGGCATGCCATAGCCAGCACCCAAATACAGGTAATCAACCCATTAATTGTTGAACGTCTCATAGTTTCTATTTTTTTGATGTGGAGGAATCCCCTGTTTTTTTTTCATCCGTCATTCGCTCCTTCAAGGAATCAATTGCGTCATCCATCTCTTTGGCAAATTTGCCTCCGAAGAGTTTTGCCTGGGTCAGGAAAGTTTCGGCCTTCGATTCGGCCTTCTCCCGAAAGTTCTCCACCTTGCCGGGAAGTTCGCCCTCTTTCACCTCTTCAATTTTTTTATCCACGTATTCGCCTACTTGTCCCATCAGCTGTGTCATTTTTGCAAAAGTATCGCTCTCCTTGAATTTTTCGATTCCTTCGGTCACCGCTCTTTCTGCTTTCTCTGCCATCTCTCTTGTTTTACCGAGAAAATCTTCCGGATTATTCATCAACTTAAATTTAATTTTTAATTGTCAGATAAATAGCCACTTAAATATTTGCAGTGGGCGCGTTTATCTTCGTGAAGGCAATTTAATACAACTATTTTCAGTGACAGGATGGCTATCAAAACATCGCCTTCAAACACTTTCAAAATTAACCAAATTATTGGTCCAATGTTAAAAAATAAATCCTATTGTGTTTCGTTCTCTCCAACAACATCCACCTCCGGGCAATACCTGCCAGGTTAAAAATTCTTTGGGCCATTCTCTCCATACCACTTCAGAACGACCCTGCTTAAGAAAGGAATC
>Ga0214216_1000657_pt1 | contig 11178 bp, 13 predicted proteins | sample TroBogypolimnion_12_FD_153054 | JGI IMG/M metagenome (GOLD analysis project Ga0214216, IMG submission 153054) | Freshwater microbial communities from Trout Bog Lake, WI - 27JUN2007 hypolimnion | ecosystem: Environmental > Aquatic > Freshwater > Lake > Hypolimnion/Profundal zone | place: Trout... | reverse complement strand
TCTCCATCAGGACTAGACTATATCTTAAGGCATCATTTGGGAGAATCAATCCCATCAACCCCACCTCCGTTTAGTCGTTGAACCTTCCCCATATCCTAATTAATAACGGACTTAGGGGCTTGGCTGCGGATTTTCTCTATTTCTCACATTTTTACTATACCGTCTGTAGTTAACAGACGCCACTGCCCGATTTATCGGGCAGTTTAGTAGTGAGAACCTTTAAAATAAGATGTTCCCGCAATTTGGACGTGTCGCTTCTACCATCATAATCTAAATTATAATCTATTTTACCTAAAGTGTAAAAAAACCATAATCTTTTTTATGAAGTAAAAACTAGCCTTGCTTTTGACAAGACTGGCACCAGAATTTAATGCCTCCCATTCATGAACAAAAGTCGCATAAGTTTATCACGTGTCCACGATTGGTCGTAGAGACAATCATCCAAAATAACAAATGTTCTTGGGTCTATGGTGGATTTTCTAAATGTTTCCATTTCTTTGTTCACTTGTTTCAAAACTGCTTTTTGACGACGTAAAATATTTTCAATAAGGACGGAATTGTATTCTTCATGAATAAATAATTTAGGTACATGAGCTGCATAGAACCCATTACCAGCTTCTGTACCCGAAATAACCGTACCAATGGGAATATCTTGGTGATGATAGAGTAAATCACGTACTAAATAAGATTTACCTGTATCACGCCGTCCAATCATCACAATAACCGGTCCTTTATTCTCATCTGGTCGGAAAGTAATCCAACGCATATCAAATTTTTTCAATTCTAATGTCATTGAACCTTGACAGTTATCATATACATTGATATATCCATTTCAATCTCAGTATTGGAACTTATCAGAACCCAATAGGTTCGTAGTCATCTCAATCTTCTTTTCATATTGGCAAAGTATAAAACACAATAATTAAATCTTCCATGTCTAATAATTTTCATTTAGCTAAATCAGAAGAACCACAAGAGGTATATCCATTACATTATTATAAACCTAATTCCATATGTTTAGCCGATATTTCGTATCCTCATTCTTTTTTTTCCGACAAACAACATTTAGGTGAATCCATCCAACAATTACAACTATATCATCCTTTTTATTCTACATTTTTTGAATTGAACGAAAATAATTACAACAGTATTGGATTAAATCATCGGTATCAAATCAAAGATTTACACACCATTATTGATACCAACAGCACTTCGTCTGAAACTACGATTTCTCAAGAAGTGTTTATTAAATTTTCACCACTATTGGACCCAATCAAATACATGGTAGGAAAATATGAATTAACCGACGCAAGATTAAAAACTCTTCCAACATTTCAATCAACCAAAACCGAATGTCATGAAAAATTATTGAGCTCTACCAATGCTTCCTATATTGATGGTTTTTTCTATTATTTAAACAGTATATTGAAAAACCATCATCAATTTATACATGGTATTGATTTCTATGGAAGTTATTTGGGAATTCAAGACCGATTCAAGATGAATGTGGAAGAAGATTCAGAATATTTAACCACTTCTCCCTTTTTCTTATCCAATATTGGAAAATTGATGGTATTGGAAAATGTCAAAGAAAATCAATTACCTTTTTCAAAATCAGGTTCACGTGGTGTGCGAAAACAAATCAATATTGATAATTCAGATAATCCTGTATCATTGTTTGATTTAGGAATTGTTGAATTGGACGATAATCATTTAGTACAAGAACCCATAGACATTTCGGAACAATCATCTACGGATGTAGATATTATTTATCAAAAAGTTACTTCCAACAAAAATTCAAGTGATGATGATAGTTCATCATCGGATGATACAAATGATGAAAGCTCAACCACAGATGAACATGCAGAATTTCTTAGTGATGATCATGAAGAAAATGATCGTGAAGATTGGGAAACTGAATCTTATAAGACGGAAAATAGTGAAGAAAACGATGCCATGGTCTATATTTTTGATTTCCCAGTACAAATGATTTGTTTAGAGAAATGTACCGATACATTGGATTCATTGTTTGTACACGGTATATCAGAAGAAGAATCCGCATCCGCACTGTTTCAAGTGATTATGATTCTTCTTGTATATCAAAAAATGTTTCAATTTACACATAACGATTTACATACCAACAATATTATGTTTATTGAAACCACTATACCGTATTTGACATACAAATACCAAGATATTGTGTATCGTGTTCCTACTTATGGACGTATTTTTAAAATCATTGATTTTGGTAGAAGTATTTTTAAATATCAAAAACATGTGTTTTGTAGTGATAGTTTTGCCACGGGTGGTGACGCCGCTACCCAATACAATTGTGAACCATTTTTCAAATCATCCAAACCACGTTTAGAACCAAGTATGAGTTTTGATTTATGTCGTCTTGGTTGTAGTATTTATGATTTTGTATTTGATGATGAAGACATTACCAAGAACGAAAAAATGAAAAAAACCGAATTGCAACGCACCATCCAACGATGGTGTACTGATAGTATGGGAAAAAATGTATTGTATAAGAAAAATGGCCAAGAACGTTATCCTGGATTCCGACTATATAAGATGATTGCACGAACTGTATATGAACATACTCCTGAGAAACAACTTGGTGATCCTTGGTTTCTTCAATTCAAAATGACAGAAGACCAAGACCAAGACCAAGACCAAATTATGAATATTGATCTGTATCCCACATATTGATAGAACATAGTGAAAATATAATCATAATATAATAATATTATTGGATAAAATTATTATGTGTTTTTCGGAAAATATTAGTTTATTTGCCTTTATAGTTGGTATGGGAGGTTCAACATTGGTATATTCTTTGGGTGAAATATATGACAAAATATATGGATTGTTCCATATATTTATTTCAATCATGCAATTGGTTGATTTTTTTTTATGGAGAAATCAAACATGTGATGAATATAATTATATTATTTCAATGACTGGTATCATCTTAAATCATTTACAACCCATTGTTCTTGGATTATTGATATTGTATTACAATACCCAATTGTCGTACCAAGACAAATTAATGATTTTATGTATTTTATGTATATATTTATGTGTAATAATACCATATTCATGGCAATATGTAATTAAAACACAATGTACCTTGAAAAATAAAGACAACCATTTGGATTGGAAATGGAATTGGCAAAAATATAACATCCTTGTGTATGGTGTGTTTGTGATTACATTGACATTGTTATATTTTCGGTTTGTACCGGTCTATGGCGGATTATTTGCTGCAATTTCAATATTATCATTTTTTTCATCTATGATTATTTATAACAGTGAACTCGGAAATATGTGGTGTTTTTATTCGGTATTTTTTCCAATATTGTTTTATATATTTAGAACCCAGGTGCGTCCGTAAAAATTTCGGGGGTAGTCAAAATAGGAATTGTCTTGGTACTTGTCACCATATTCATAAAATCGTGTATGGAATTAAAATAAGTACCATACAAAAATACAGAAATCGTGGTAGCCATGAATACCAAGATGGTATCACGTACCATAAATTTGATTGATTTAACTTCTTTATCTACAAATTTCATTTCCAATATTTTCACTAATAAAAACAATATACACGCAAATATTGGAACAAAAAAATCCATATTATACGATTTTTATATATGTGTTATTATCTAATAAAACGCACTTTATCTAGATGTTTTCAATTCCTAACAAAGATATATCCACATCGTCTGAACTAGGTCTAATATTGGAACTATTGTCCATATTTAAATCCATAATACCTAAATCAGACATGCTCAAATTGTCAGTGTGAATTTGTATATTTTCTTCCAACATAGAATCTTCTTCTAATTTACGCTGCATAGCAGACTCCATACTATTTTCTTCCAGACGTTCCAATGTTTTGATTTCTGGCTGTTTATGTTTATTTTTTTCGTCTAAAATTATGTTTAATTCATTGAAAGACACTGTGGTAACAGGGTCATCATTTATATTGGAAATTTTCGGTTTAATCAGCGGTGCATCATCATCAATGGAAGGTATTTTTTTAGATTCATCTTCCGTAGAATCTTCATTGTCTTCTTTCAATAGGTCTTCCTCACCTTCAACTACTGGTTCAGCTAAAGGTTCTATCGTAATCTCTTCATCTATTTCTATAGCCTCATCCATATAAGCACGAATAATTTCTTCTGTAGGAATACTTTCACGAATGGTGGTCAAAATACTTTCTTGGACAATAATTTCCAATTCACGGGAATTTTTCTGCATTTGCAGAGGACTAATGTTTTTTTCAAACAAATAAATATTGGTATACACTTTACGTGCAGCATGAATATACACTTTGTGAATGAAATGATCTAATTTAGGAATCGTAATATCAATCTTTTTTTGTTTACTTCCTACACGAATACATGTCAATACTTTGAGTTGAATAATATGTACACAAGTAATCAAATCTTCCAAATAATTACATCCACTTCGTTCCACAATTCGTTTACGTTCTTCTTCAATAATGACCGAATTCCATTTGGGAATACGTGACAAAAAATTCTGAAAGGTCATCAAATATTTAGAAGGTTCACCCGTTTCGGAACATATTTTCCAAGATTCGTTGAAAATAGAATTCACCCCCTCAATCACCAGAGGACAAAAAATACTCACCAAACGACTACACCATTCATTACGCGATTCTTGAAGATTGGATAATACAAAATCGTCCATACAACCAATTGAAGACAAATAGATACTATAGGAGCATATTCTCTAAATCCTGTTTTGAACTTATTAAAGTAAAATATAACAAATAAAACATGAGCATTTTTTCACATCTAAAATCGGGTTTAATTTTATAATAGCACATACGAATTAAATATATTAGTTGAAGACGTTCTTTGGATAATTTTGAACTTTTATCATCGGACAAACATTGCATCCAATCATGTGCTGACCAACCATCTTCACACCATTGAATGGCTTTATTAATTAATATATCTGGTTGATGTGAACATGTAATACATTCATTATATGCATCTAAAGGTAAATCCGATACCACCGAAGTTTTTTTGGATAATTCCTCGGGTGCATTAATATAAATTTCACAAAAACGTGACAATATTGGATTTAATAATCTCTCCTTGTTTTCAACTACAATAAAAAAACGTGTATTATGACTAAATAATTCAATACAACGACGTAAAGCAGATTGTGCATCAATCGTTAAACTATCCGCATTCAACAGTACAATGGATTTGAAACTAGAACCGTGATTGGATTGTATGTGAGCTTTGGCAAAAAATTTAAGTTCTTCTCGTATAAATTTGATACCTTTTCCGTGACAACATTCCACCGTCATGATGTGTGTTTTCATTTTGTTGCGGTCACCATTGTAAATATTATGTAAAAATTCATTTAGTAATGTACGTTTACCTGATTGTGGTTCTCCGTGAAAAATAAGATTAGGTATTTTCTTGGTTTGAATGAAATACTGCAATTTGTTACGTATTTGTTCATGATTACCAAACTTGTTCATTTATTGTTTTACTAAAAACTACTTTATATCCTTATCACTTCAAAAATTAATAGGAGGATATGATATAACAATTATGAGTACATCATCAAGAACATCTAGTACATCACCAAGTACGTCATTAAGTACAGATGCCTCCACTACTCTGGCTTCGCCAACCACGGCATCATCCCTACGACCGACCGTAGGTCGGTCAAGGTTGCGCCCTTCGGGCGCGGACCCCAATGCTACCGTTATACGAACGTCCACATTGGGGTCTTCTAGTACGTCACCAAGTCCAGTTAAAAAATTTCTAAACGGAATTTCTAGTTTATTCAGTAAACAATCTAAACCTAAACCTTTGACTCCTAAATCCAAACGTTCCGATGGATTTGAACATATCAAAGATTTATCAGATGCAACCGCAATATCACCATCAAATATTGTTCTAGGTAATAAAAAAAATCAATTTACAATAATTGGTATCAACAAACAAGGTAACCCATTACACAATAACCCAAATTATATAGTGACAATGAAACATAATGATAATGAACATGTTTATTCTGGTACAATTACATATGACAATCTAAAATTACTACAACAAAATAATCCACACGTTAAACAATTAAAATATTGGGGTGGTACAACAAGGAAAAATCGCAAACATCGTCTGAAAAAAAGAAAAACTATTAGGAATTAGGTTCCGATAGTTTAACAACATTCATTATTTTTTTGGTTAAAAGATAACGTTCATGAAACATAGTTCCGCGACGTAAATTGCATGTTAGACAGGCAATTTGGACATTTCCACAGTTGTGTCCAAATTTGTTATTAATACGTTCCAGTGTCCATTGTCTTGGTTCACGAACAGAATCATAAAGAATCATGGTTGGTTCGCGACAATAAAAACATTGTAAATGACATTTAAACAATAGACCCAATACATAATCATAATTAATAAAATCTTTTTCGGAAAAAAAATGTTTGAGAAGGTCTTGGGAACGATATCCACGAATTTTTTGTGTAATTTGTGTTTTAACTAGAGAAATCCATGGTTGCGAATCGTCCATTTGAATGGTTTCGTTCAAATAATTCCATTGTATACTTGGATCACTCAATACAATACCTGTATCGGTAATCCAACGCACCCACGGAAGAGTGTCAGTAATAATCCTTGTATTTCGTTCTTTGGGAACGATTATATTATCTATATTTTTTTTACATAAAGGAATATGTTTTTCATCATATTCCTCTGGACTCCTACGTAGTCCTTCAGAATATGCGTGGTTATCCTCCGCTTTGCTACGGATACCACATCCACACGTGTCTATTTCAGAATGCATAATTAAATATATAATAGTAATAAATATTTGTTATTATATATGTTTTTGGTAAAAGTGGTTAAAGATTACATGACATATTATAATAATCAATATAAAAGCACCACGTGATGTTTCCTTTTCCAACACCAACAAATCAGATTCTTAATGTTGAAAATGCGATCAAAGAATCAAAGAGCAAAAGTAAAAAAGACAATGAGGATAAAATGGTGTTTAGATCATCACCAAAAATACATACTTCAACCACAACATCAACACATACCGAATTTTCATTGAATGCCATTGACAATTTGTTAGAAACTGAAAAAAACAATAACAAAACAGAATCTTGGAATAAACTAGATAAAATGGTAAAAATGCAAAAATTACATGCGTTTTCAGAAACCTATGGAAAAGAACATGGATTAGCGATGAAAGATGTCAAACAATTGAAACATTTTTTTGTGGAATGTTTAGATAAGAATAAATTATCAAAAACCAAAGATTTAGTATATGATAAAGAATTGAATGAAATCAGTAGTATTCCTTCCTTGTTTTTTCAACCGACTACCCATCATTTTACGTTGAAAAACACGGACCCCAAACGTGTTTCTACCCTGAAAGCACTGAATCCAAAGGCTTTTTCACGAATCAAAGAAGACAGACTATTAGAACCTAATTCTACTGTTCTACAAACGTCTACATCAGGGTCGCCATTGACGTAATTCAATAATATATATTTCATCAATATCATCTTTATCCTTTAACAATTCTCCTGTTTCTGGATTATTTTGTGAAGTTAATCCGTTATGGATTATAATTTTATTCTTAGATGTATAATTCATATCTATATTTTCTTTGATATATTCATCTATAAGAATCATATATTTATCCATATCTTCACTAAAAGTGTACATAGAGTTATCTCCTTTTTTATAAATCAATATATCTTCACATTCGGATTTCATATGATCAAATTTGGGTTTGCGTTTGGAAGGATGAATCGTATAATCATCATTATCATCCTTATTGGTACCATATAAATATACGGGTTCCGCAGATAAGCAAATACAAGAAATACCCGTTTTATGAACAATTTTTAGAACGGTATTAATATAATAATCACAACCCATTTACAAGCTTGAATATTTAAATCAGAACAACTTTATATTGTTTCAAGGTTGTGTCTTTTTTATTCCTACGTACGATGACTCTCTCAAGCGTGACGTCAATAGACCATCGGTATAAAATTGATTTAGAATTATAATATAAATCATATAATATAATTATTTATCCAGTACAATGTCGTCATCACAAACCATATTGAGTTTTTACAATTCGCGTAAAAATATCATAGAATTATTAAAACAATTGGACTTTACTGTAGATGATTATGAATCATTTAGCATAAATGAAATTGATGCCATGAACAAAAATGCTCAAATGGATATGTTAATTTATCACAAAACTGAACCGAAAAAAGCATATATTAAGTACGTGCCTTTTGTACGTCAAAATAATTTAGAAGTAATCATAGAAGATTTGTTTTATTCGGAAACCGTGTTAGATAGTAAAACGGACATGCTGATTTTAATATCAGATGATGAACCGAATGAAATGATTTTATCAAAAATACAATATTTATTTGATCATGACGGTATTTTTGTGATTATTCACAATATCAAACGTTTACAGTTTAATATACGAAAACATATGTTGACACCTCCTATTCGTATTTTATCTGACGAAGAAGAATCACAAATGATGATGCAATATAAATTACGGGATAAAACCCAATTACCCGAAATATCACGATTTGACCCACTCGCTTTGGCGATTTGTATGAAACCGCAACAAATCTGTGAGATTAAGCGAAATAGTACCACCGCATTGGAAACTTTATATTATCGTGTATGCGTCTAGAGATTTCGTCTAATAATATTATAAACGATATGGATGGCTATTTATTATCATACAATCCCAATGATTTTTTTTGGGTATCTGTACAAGATCAATTTGATTTCTCAAAATGTCCAGCAATATTGAATCAAGCTACTTCTACTACTCCGGCTTCAAATCAAGGAACTTCCATAGACACAAGTGGAAATGCGTGTTATATACCACCAATTCCTACCTGTTCGGCAAATTCAGGTTCGTCTTGTCCTACTCTACCTTCTACTAGTTGGGAATCTGTATGGGGGACATGGCAAAAACAAACCACAGCACCAACTTCATCCGCAATTACTGATTATTTATTTAATCAATCTTATCAAAATAATGCGAACAAAAAAAGTAATACTGATAATATTGGATTGAATGACGCATTTTCTTATCAATTATGTGAAAATTATGTCAAAGGAAATTCATTATTGGCTACACAAAACGATGTTTCAACTACTCAAGAATTGTTTCATGACATAACTGACAAAACAAATATGCAATTGCAAAACATTTTCAATGTAACTGGAGGAATTTTGGGTATAATGTTTATAGGATTTATGTTAATGGAACCGTAAGTTCCAAAATCCCTCTAAGGTTTCTTTGTAAACCTTCTAGGTAAGAATATCAAATTGGTTGTATAAGATCCTATACAACTAATTTACTAAGAAACCTTAGGAGGTTTTTACCGGGTTTTTTCGCCTACGGCGAAAAAGTCGTAGGTTCCGATAAATTATATCACTAACATATAATATGAAATGTCAAATCAATTGGTATTAAATACACAAAAAAATTATAACAATTATTTCAAAGATACCCAAGATGTGTATTCCAAATTACAGCAATACAATTTGGCATATACCAATTATGTACTTTGTTTAGAGAACAATCCAAAATACAAACCGAATGGATCACATCTCAAAAATTCTGCAGAAAATTATGTATATGATGGAACCACCTGTACTCCTCCGGATTCTACCGATTTAATCAAACAAATTACACAATTACAAGAAGATATTGGAACTATTGGAGATAATCCTCCACAAACGAATGAAGAATTAGTACAAAAATACAACGATATGTTGAAATTACGCAAAGAATTGGATGTTAAATTGGCTGAATTGTATAAAACAAAAAATAGTATACCTGAAACATACCAACAAAATGCGGATTCAGCCATGTATGCAACATTTCTATGGGCAACTTTAGCTACCTGTTTAATTTTTTATATTACAACATTACGTGCAAATTAAAAAAATATAGCAATATATAAATCATGTCCGGAATATCTTCTCAGGTACAACATAATATTTTGAATCCCGCAAAATTGTATAGTGATACACATTTTTATCAATCATTTGAATTAGACACGAATACTGCCACTACCGTATTAGGAGATCCATTACAAAATAGTAATATAGGAATTATTATACCAGTAAATGGAGTATCTCCTATATCAAATTTGGTGCAATTTAATAATAATATGTATGATTTACAGTCTGCTCAATTTGCGATGGAAATGTATTATGCACAACAATCACGATTACAAACACCAAATTATTCACAACAATACGGACTACAATATGTACTATATACTTCACCAATGACGATTAACAATACAGAAATATGGGATGTAAATTATTTTACTCATATGTTAAAAATGGGCAAAACACCCATTGCCACCAATTATAGTGATGATTTTTCGTCTCTGAATCATGCACTGCAAAATTATGATGTAACCATATTATCAACTACGAGTATTCCGAAATATTATGTAGAATGGTTTGGTTATTTTCAACCACCAAGTACCGGTACATATCAATTCAATCTCACCACCAATCAAATTGTACATTTATGGGTAGGAGATGTGGCTTTGGTAAATTATTCTTTGAAAAATGTCACACCTACCACTACATCTAGTCCTACTACATTGGTCGCAGGAACTATGTATCCTATACGAATTCAATATGGTGCAACCAATCAAACATGTACAAGTGTATTGTCTTTAATCATATCTTGCAATGGAACTCCATTAACTACCGGAATAAATGGAAATGGTGTCTTGTTGAATTTGAAAGATAATGTATCCAGTAATCCGTATGAACCTATACAAGTACATTATGCTTTAACATCTGGAACTGACCCGAATCCTACCTTGTCAACCAACCAAAAAATGCAATTTCAGTTGTTTTATACTAAGTGTAATTTGACCAACAATTATACAAATAATCAACAAATGCGAATAGCAAAATCCAATACAAATTTGAAAAATTATCAATTTACCATTAGTACTTCGGGTTCCAACAATCCTACGTTGTCCATTACAAATACAGGAAGTATACAATTTGGTGATCAATCCATTTTTTCCAATTTAACCGCAATCACACAGCCATTGACATCTACTAATTCGTATTT
>Ga0214216_1000648_pt1 | contig 11273 bp, 9 predicted proteins | sample TroBogypolimnion_12_FD_153054 | JGI IMG/M metagenome (GOLD analysis project Ga0214216, IMG submission 153054) | Freshwater microbial communities from Trout Bog Lake, WI - 27JUN2007 hypolimnion | ecosystem: Environmental > Aquatic > Freshwater > Lake > Hypolimnion/Profundal zone | place: Trout... | reverse complement strand
CTGTAATATCTGATACACGAAAAATTTTATATTTTTCTGTATATCCGTTTTCTGAATTTCTTTTACTAAATATAATTACTTCATTGAGTTGAGAATTTGACGACATAACAGTAATATATATATCTGTAACATCATCATGTAATTTTTCACCATATATATTTGTATTATCCATATCTCCATCTTTATCGCGTGGTTTAAGTAAACCGTTGAAATGTTCAGGGTAATCTTCATCCTCAATCTCAACAAATAAAAATTTTTTACCAAAATCACTTGCATTTAAACCCTGAATTGTATTAGCATTTGACTCAGGATCTGTAAAACCTGTAAATGTAATTGGTGTATATTTTTTAAGAAGGTTTTTTAACATATACTATATATAAATAAAAAATAAAAAATAAAAAATAAAAAGGTAAAAAAGGTAGGTAAAGGTAAAGGTATCTAAAAAGGTAGCTAAAAAATGTGTAAAAATCTAAAAAATAAAATGTGAAAGGTAAAAGAGTAAGTAAATGAAAAAAATTGAAAAAATTAAATAGTGAAATAGTGATGTACCTTGGTTAATAAATATCGTTAAACGTAAATTGAATAATTGAATAATTGAATATAGCTAAAGATATAATAAAATGAGTGTGAGAATGAAAGATATGATGGAAGAGATGTTTAATAGAATAAAGGAGGATACGATCCGTCGTTTATCTGAAGTGTATGGGTTTGAATATGAGGAGGGTGTGATGTTGGAGATAAATGTTGAGTATATGGTGAAGAAGGAAGTGGATAAGAAGGATAAGGTTGTGAGGGAGAAGAAGGTTCGTGAGAAGAAGGTGGTGGATAAGAAGGATAAGGTTGTGAGGGAGAAGAAGGATAAGGTTGTGAGGGAGAAGAAGGATAAGGTGATAGTGTTGCCGTTTAGTGGAGAGATAGTGGAAGGTGTGTGTAATGGTTTGAAGGTGAATCATGGGTTGCATACTCAGTGTATGATGAAGTGTTCAGATTCGTCTTTGGAGTATTGTAGGCAGTGTGAGAAGCAGTGTGGAAAGAATTCGTCTGGTAAGCCGAATAATGGTACGATAGGAGATCGTGTAGCTGGAGGGGACGAGTATAAGGATGGAAGGGGTCGTAATCCGGTGGCTTATGTGACGGTGATGCGAAAGTTGAATATAACGCGTGAAGAGGTGGAAGGGGAGGTGTTGAGATTGAATTTGGTGTTTGATGTTAAGCATTTTGAAGAGGTGACAAATGTGAAGAAGAATAAGAGTGATGATGTGGAAACGAAGCGTGGTAGACCGAAGCGAATAAAGACGATGGATGTTGTGTCAACAGAAGGTTCACCGCAGGATATATTTGATGTGTTGATAAGTGAGGTAGTAGAGTCAGGGTCAAAGAGTGATGAAGAGGAGGTTGAAGAGGAGGTGGAGGAGTTTGAGTTTGAAGGTGTAGTATATTTAAGAACAAAAGATAATAATTTGTATGATAAAGATACGGAAGAGTTGAAAGGTAAGTTTAATGAAGAGCGTCAGATGATAGAGGAATGTGATGACGAGGAAGATTCTGATGAGGATGCTGAGGAAGATAGGTGTTAATAATATAAATATGTGAATATGTGAATATGTATTATTTGATTTATTTGATATATGTGAAAAAAATAAAAAAATAAAAAAAAGTATGTATGTAAATAAATAAAATAATAGTACTAAAAATAAAAAATAAAAAATAGGGTGTAAACCTTATTTTTTATTTGCGAGATGAGATTATGTATGTTATGGTAGTATTTGTCTGTGTTTTATGGTAGTATTTGTCTGTGTTTTATGGTAGTATTTGTCTGTGTTTTATGGTAGTATTTGTCCGTGTTTTAATGGTAGTATTTGTCCGTGTTTTATGGTAGTATTTGTCCGTGTGTGTATGTGTTATAATAAAATAATTTAATGTGTGGTATGAAAGTAATTGAGAATAAAAAAAATTGAAAAATAAAAAATAAAAAAAAGTGAAAGTACCGGTTAATAACCAAAAGCAATAATACGTAAAACGTGTAAAATCCAAATACTTTCCTTCAATAAAATTTTATAAAATGTCATCAGTACTAATGAGTTCAGTTCAGTGGTTATCAACAAGAAGTGTTCCAAATCCCCCGGTTTCAAGTAAAAGATGTGGTAATCCTCTTTGTAAAGGAGTAGGGCATACATTTAATAATTGTCAACATGTGTCAATAGAAAATCAGTTTGTTGAAATAAGAAATGTTGCGAGTTATAGTTTGGCAAATGTATATCCTTTGTTTTTGAGAGCATATATAGAGAAATTAACAAAAATACAGCTTCGTATGATGGGGTATACGGTAAAACAAATCGGGACAATTAACGGGCTTAAAGTAGCGCGCGAATCAATAATGAAAACATTTTATCATGATAAATTAAATGTTAATTTGAATGGAGGATTAAGTATATCTGATGTACGAAGCCAATCTTTAGCTATATTATCACCAATTTTAATGGAAGAATTAACAGTGCGTATGATTGGATTGGGTGTTCCATTAAGATTAACCGCATATGAACAATTGGTTGAAAATGAGAGAAATGCGCATTTATTATTAATCCAAACCCGTGACCAAAGACAGTCTGAAACAGTTGAATATAGTGTTTTGACGAATACAATAAGCCAGGCTCGGGATAGAATGACTGCATTACGGACATCACGCGAGGTGTTAAATGCAAGATATGAGCGAAATGTCAATAGTGTGTTAATTAGTCGTGATGAACTGGAAGAATATTTAAGAACACATGATAAATCGGGTAATTTGCTTAAACGAACATTTAATATTATTATGACAAATGATGACGGCGGGGATGTAGAAGATGAATATGAAGTGGACGTTGAAAATTTTGAGTTTGAAGGTAATTTATATTTAAGATCAGTTGATAATAAATTGTATGATGTAACAACGAATGAGTTAAAAGGTAAATTTAATGAAGTGCGTCAAATAATAGAAGAGTATGATGATAGTAAAGAAGAAAAGGAAGAATGTCCGATTTGTTATGATTGTATAGATGATGCGAATTCGTGTGATTTGAATTGTGGACACAAGTATTGTAGTGTCTGTATAACAAGATATTTGGATACATTGAAAAAAACTCAAGAACCGACATGTTCGTTATGTAGAGAAAGTATTACAAGTATTAAGTGTCCAAATGTAACTACTAAGAATGATATGGTTGTAAAATATTGTGCAGTTGTTGTTGATGATGATGTTGTTGTAATTGTATAATATTAATTGTTGTTGTATAATTAATTTAATATGTTGTATTGAATAATTGTAAAAATTTGTTGTATTTAATTAATATTATAAAAATCAAAAAAATAAAAAATAAAAAATAAAAAATAAAAAACAAAAAACAAAAAACAAAATAAAAAAACAAAAAGTTTTTTTATCCGACTTTATTAAATGACTGATAAATTACAACAAGATTTATCCGAAGATTTTGTTGTAAGTATTTCAACAAAAGAATCCCATATAGTAGTAGTAGATAAAGAAGACGAGAAGATTCAAAAACAAATAAAGTTGATTTTAGAAACAAATAAGATAGAGGATTTGAAAATGTTTTTAAGTAATAGGCATAGGTTAAATAAATGTAACATAATGATGAATTATATGTTTCATATTATACAAACTGCTGGTATATTAACGACAACTATTGCAGTAGGATATGATATAAAAATATTAGTGTGGGTTGGAGTTGGATTAAATTGTGCGGCATCCTTGATAAATATTTTTGAAAAAACAAATATAACAATAATTAAAAAATATATGCAAGATATCCAAAATATTAAAAATAATAATTACATTGATGAATCTGAAATTGACTTTGATCCAACCCCAAAATCAAATTAAATTTGAATTTGTTCTTTATTTATAAATCTGGGACTTTACCTATTTTTTTCATATAAGCCATAAGACGATTATCTGCAGTAGAAGATGCTGTTTTAATTTTTGATACAATTGTTCCTTTAGCACCAATAATCAAATCTTTTTTTATAAGACCCCCTGTTGTTTTGTATGCAGTGCCATCCCAAACTTCTTGTCTAGTACCATCTAATTGTGTAAAAACCTCCTCGTTAAAATAATATAATCCATTTTTTTGTTTAACACCTCTTGTATAATGTTTAGAAAAACTATTTATTTCATTGCTGGGTATTTGGTTATTTTCAATGATTTTATTATACAACATATTTTTTTCTTGGACTAATTTTTTAAAAACAACATGTTTAATTTTATTTTCATCTTCAATTTTTTCATCTAATAATTGAATATTTTTTTTCAGTTTTTCATTTTCAACAACAAATTTATCGTAATTTTCTGGAGTATATATTTTTAAAAGATCAATTTCTCTCTTTAAAGTGTCATTTTCTTCAAGTAATTTTGAATAATTTTCAGGAGTATATTCAATATTTTTAATAATATCTCTAATTATTTCATCTATTTTATCAATTGTAATTGTCTTTATGGACAATATTTCTTTATGTTCTATTTTTTTAATCTTTAATTTTCTCAGATGTTTAACCAATACTGGATGAATTTTTATCGCATTTTCTACCTGTGTTTTATTGCAAACTCTATATGCGGCACATAACCGGAAATTTGTATAAGTATTTTTATGACATTTTATTCTGTCTGCAAAAAAATTAGAACATCCAAATTTTATTAAAGGATCATCTTTTTTTAAAGAAATTACGTCGTCAATCATACCAAAATAAATACATTGAACATTATCTGGGAATTGTGTTAATAATGTTGTTTCTCTCAATAAACATTTATCTTTATCTATATTGGCTATTTGTTTATCTTTTTCTTCAATATGTTTATCTTTTTCTTCAATCTTTAATCGTAATTCAATGCATTCTTCATCAACAACTTCTTGAACCATCTCTTCCATTTTCAAATAATATTCATGAATTTGAGATGCTTTTTTTGTTCCTGCTTTTAAACAATAAGATTTAAAACACCTAATATTTAACATAATTTTTTTAATATTATGACCCCCATCATTACTTTTTTTATGCTTATCCTCCAGATTAAGCGCCAATTTATTATAATCTTCATCAGCTTTAAAATTTTTTTCTAAAAGTTTGACAGCATTCTGCTTTGAACTAAACCCCAACCATTTCCACACATTATCCAAATCAATAACAAAATCTTTTATTTTGTCATAATTCAAGTAGCAATAAAAACTCGTAATAAATAATTGCTGTTCAAAATCTGTAAAATTGGATTTCATTTTATCCAATAATTTAACATTATATGTATCTGTAAGCTTTGTTATTGGGTTGCTTTCAATTAAATCAACAATGTTTAACTCCATTATTTATATTATATAATAATCACTTCTATTTAAATCGTTATGCTTAATAATATATAATATTATATGATTAAATCATTACTCAGAAATCAATTTGTCACTCATTTCCGGTTTAATGGTAATACCATAATATACGGTAAATTGTATAATCCGTAATATATGGTAAATTGTATGGTATATAATTAAACCGTAATATACGGTAAATTGTGGTTGTTGTTGTAATACGGTGTACAGTATATAATAAATATAATAAATTTAATGTAAATAAATATTTATATGAAATTAAAAAAAAATGAAAATAATATTATTCAAATACTTAAATGCACTGTTCTATTAAATCCTGTTTTCAAAACAAACGCTTAAAATGTCTTCTTCAAATTCAAATAATAATAATTCTCCAATGAGTTCACCAATGCCATCAAGGGCGGAGATATTTAAATATGTATCAAGTAATCCAGATCGTTCAGATTCAGAATCAGAATCAGAATCAAATCCTAGAGTGAACCCCAGTTTGTGTATCCCCAGAGTCTTTCCGAATATAACCAAAGAACGCGTATTGCATGTGATAACATCGTTAGGGCTTGGTGAAATTGACCATATAGATATGGTTCAAAAAGTAACTAATGTTGGAGTGAAATATCAGCGGGTATTTATTCATTTTAAAGAATGGGGAATTTCAATAGATGCAGTCAGTGCAATGGATCGTATTCTGAAAGGCAAAGAAATAAAAATTATGTACGATGATCCATGGTTTTGGAAGGTAAGTATGAATAGATGTGAACCCAAAAAAAGGGTTGAACAAAAAAAACGTGGTGATTCTGGTGATTCTGGTAATTCAGAATTAGATAAAAATTTATATAATAAAAAAATAAGTAATCAACAACATCAACAACAACACCGACAACAATTCACAGAACAACCTCGCCGACCCCAACTAGATCAACCATGCAACAACCAACAAAGGCAACAATATAATCAACCCTATCAAGGATACAATCAAGGACAAGGATACAACCAAAGACAACAATACAACCAAGGACAACAATACAACCAAGGACAACAATACAATCAACCACCACATCAACAACAACAACGCCAACAATACAATCAACCACCACATCATCAACAACACCAACGACAACAACCACAACAATACAATCAACCGCAACAATACAATCAACCGCAACAATACAATCAACCACAACAATACAATCAACCACAACAATACAATCAACCGCAAAAATACAATCAACCACCACAACGTCCAATAAAAAAACGTCAACAACATATTCACGAACATATTATTGAAGAAATTAAACGACAAGAACTCATAGCTAAGGAAATACAACAAAAAGAACAAGAAAAAGAACAACAACCACCGCAACAATCACCACCAATATTGCCACCATTAATTCTACCAATTATTGATGATGACGAGGACACTGAAATTGAGCATGAATCAAATGAATCTCTAGAATTATCGCCATTTACACCACCATATCCGCCACCATCATCTTCTTTAGCTTCTTCTTACTTTCCAGATGTTGTTACCGTTGAATTTGTTAATGTTGATTATGGTATCCCTCTTCCATTACCTCCTCCTCGTAAAAAAGTAAACTTTAAAAATAAATCAAAAAATCTGTAATATGTATTTTGTGTTATAAAATAAAAAATAAAAAATAAAAAAGGTGAAAATTCACCACCTTTTTTATTTTATAATATTTATAGAATATTTAGAAATTTGTTATAATAAAAAAATAAACATGTATTATATATATGTCCAAAACAACTCTAGCCAACCGTCAGCTCTATCGCAATCGCATCAAATACTCAAAATGCCATAAAAAACAACCCAAACCATGCAGAAAAATTAACACATGTCGTATGACCAGAACAAGTTCAAAACGAAAACACTTTTGCAGAAAAAAAATTAACACACGCAAAAATAAATAAATAAAATATTTAATGTAAATACATAAAAATATTAAAATAAAAAAAAATGAAAAAAATATTTGTCAAATACTTAAATACACTGTTCTATTAAAACCGCGTTAACGTTTAAATCTTCCTTCCACCAAAATGAATTCTCAATCACAATCAACAAATGCAATTAAAGTGTCCGTTAATAGTAATGTTAACGCAAGTATGGCGAAACTTGAACAAGACATAATTATAAAAACTGTAACCGCATGTGCGTTACAATTTGGATTCAGTGAAGCTGACGCATTAGTACTATTAGGTATAGTAAAACCAAAAGCAAAAGCAAAAGCAAAACCAAAAACAAAAAAAAATATCGTTGAACCATCTACTCTTATTACTAACAATTCCGAACCCATTATTGAAGAACAACAACACATCGCGATTGTACAAGAAGATGATGTAATTATGCCAGAAGTTATTGAAGAAGAAGACAACGAAGAAGAATCTGCTGAAATATTTGAAGAACTCACTGAAGAACACATTGATGATGAAGATGATGATAATGAAAGTATACATTCAACAGGAACTGAAAAACTATCAGACACAGAACAAGCCGAAATAATGGAACATGCAAAAGCAACAGTTGCAAAAAGAGATAAAAATAAAAAAGCAGAATCAAATAAAGAAGTCGTCAAGGAAAAATCCGTCAAAGAAAAAGAACCCAAAGTCGCCAAGGAAAAAGAACCCAAAGTCGCCAAGGAAAAAAAACCCAAAGTCGCCAAGGAAAAAGAACCCAAAGTCGCCAAGGAAAAAGAACCCAAAGTCATCAAAGAAAAAGTAGTAGTCAAGGAACCCAAAGTCGTCAAGGAAAAAGTCGTCAAAGAAAAAAAAGTCGTCAAAGAATCTGAAAATAATGAAGAAGTATAAATTGTAAATAAATACTAACTAACTAAAATTATATTGTTTATTATTATATTGTTTGTATTATTAATAAATAAATTGTCTTTGTATAAAAATAAAAAATAAAAAATAAAAAATAAAAAATAAAAAACAAAAAATAAAAAACAAAAAATAAAAAACAAAAAGTTTTTTATTTTTATATAAAAACTATAAAAAATAAAAAAGTAAAAAAGTAAATATAATATACAACAAATAAAACATTCATTACCCATCATCATCATCTATCTATCTATAACAATCTAAATTCATTTATTATTTCTCTCTTCTCTTCCTGAATAACATTTATATGTTGATCAAACGATGATAACCTACTATTATCCTCCTCCTCATCATCTCTATTATTATTTACTAATCCCATATTAAATTTAAACACAAACACATCCTTTACCTGACCTATACGGTGACATCTAGCTATCGCCTGATCTTCCACTGCAGGATTCCAATTTGGACTATTGAAATACACCTCACTAAACCTATCCTGCAAATTCAAACCTTCACATCCTGTCTGTATCTGTAATACCAATATTTCATTATCCATACCCAAAATTTTATTACGGATATTACCAGGAGTTCTACCATCAAACGACGCAACATTCATCACACCATTATTATTCAATCTACGAATTATTTCATCAATCTCATCTCTGAAATGACAAAATACCAATTTACCATTACCATTACCTATTCTTGAGAGAAGTATTTCCAATAACGAATCCATCTTACTTGAATATACCAACCCTTCACAATTATTCTTATCCTCAATCAACCGCTTTTTTACCAACAACGAAACCTTATCCTTTAACATACAAGGTAATATACACATTTGCCGAGCACGAATATACAAATGAAGCTTATCAATACCAGACGAATATGATATCGCCTTGTGAATATTTTCAGATAAATCGCGCTCACTCTCTGATTTCCAATTCACATCTATATTAACCATTTTCAATTCAGGTATTGAAATACCTACCTGCAACTTTGTTCTTCTCAACACATGATTCCTAAATATTTCATCCAAATTTTCAGGGGCACCACAATAACTACTAGCCAAACCTATCACAGAACACAAATTGAAGAAATCCTTACGCTTATTTTGAACCGGTGTACCAGATATTAACCATTTTATAGGCGAACACAACATCTTTGCACCCAAATAACGACTATTTTTATTACGCAAATGATGAGCCTCATCAAACACCACACGGTTCCATTTCACATCATGCAACAACCCACTTACTCCATACACAGGCTTATCCCTTAACCGAGAAATTGTTCCATAACTAGTTATCACCATCACAGCATTATTCAACTGATCCAACGTTATACTTTTTTTAGCCGATGTACCATAATACACCAACGCTTTATGTCCCGTTGTACGGTATATTTCTTTTACCCATTGATCAATCAAAATATTAGGCAACACAATCAACGTCTTCTTCATAAAATTACACACCAATACACCAATCATAGTTATCGTTTTACCAAGACCCATCTCATCAGCAATCAATCCACCACGACACACTATATCATCACGCATCTCATTATGTATAATCCATTCAACACCATCATACTGATGCTTATTATATTTAATGCCTGATTTACTTAAAAACCAACCAAATCTAGACATATTTGAAACACTCATTATTAAAATTTAAATTTAAATTCACACTTTTCATACAATTTAAATAAATAAGTTTTCAATTAATTTATTTCATTTTTTTTATTTCATATATAAAAATTTTAATTTTAATTTATTAAAAATTTAATGCAAATTAATATTCATATTGTATTTAAAAAAAATGAAATAAATATTATTCAAATACTTAAAGATACTGCTCTATTAAATACCGTTCTTAAAACTCACAATCAATCAATCAATCAAATTTATCAGTAAATTTATTAATAACAATGTCGCAATTCAATAATACACACAATGGACTTAATACTGGTCGCAATGTTAATAACATTGTTAATAACCGAAAGGTTGATAAAACACCAGTACAAACCCCTTGCTGTAAAGTTTGTAAAGACGCAGGTAAGGATGAATCTATATTCGCAACACACTGGGCGAAAGATTCAATCGGAAATGTAATTTGCCCAACTCTTTTAGAACAAGAATGTCGCTGGTGTAAAGAAAAAGGACATACTGTAAAATATTGTAAAAAACTAGCAAAGAAAAATGAAGATGACCAAAAAAAATTAAACCAACAAAAATACACCGAAACAAATGCTAAAAAGACTACATATGACCAGCCAACCAACAAAGGGCGATTCTCACTCCTAATTGATGACGATGAAAGCGACGATGACACTAAATCTAAATACAAAAAACACCAATCAACAAAACAAGTTCAACAAACCACGAAAGAAGAATATCCAGAACTAGGCGGTGTATGGAAAAAACGAGAATATACCGCACCTGTTGCCGGAATATCTTTTGTATCCATGGCATGCAAACCAAAAGAAGAAGCAATTGCCGAGAAGACACTACGCGATGCAACAGCCGTTAATATTATACCAACTGAAGAACAATTTGATATTGAATCCAAAGAGGATATTCAAGAGAGAAACAAAAAAGTAGCTGAATTCTTTAATAAGAATAAAAAAATCAAGAAAAATTGGGCAGATATGGAAGACTCGGATGATGAAGACTGTTAAAGAATGTGTTTGTATATATAAAAATAAAACAAAAAATAAAACAAAAAATAAAAAATAAAACAAAAAATAAAAAATAAAACAAAAAATAAAAAATAAAACAAAAAATAAAACAAAAAATAAAACAAAAAATAAAACAAAAAATAAAAAACAAAAAACAAAATAAAAAAACAAAAAGTTTTTTTATTTGACATATAAATAATAATATGCTTACAATATGATAATCACCGAGACAATTAATGTCACCCATATACCAAAACATCACCCATATCTGCCTTTACGGTAAATTACGGGGTTTTGTTATGATAATATTGTATAAATAAAAAACAACTGTATTTTAAAATATACTCTAAAAATAAAAAAATTAGGGTTTAACTGGGGTTAGGGTTAGCC
>Ga0214216_1000640_pt1 | contig 11384 bp, 9 predicted proteins | sample TroBogypolimnion_12_FD_153054 | JGI IMG/M metagenome (GOLD analysis project Ga0214216, IMG submission 153054) | Freshwater microbial communities from Trout Bog Lake, WI - 27JUN2007 hypolimnion | ecosystem: Environmental > Aquatic > Freshwater > Lake > Hypolimnion/Profundal zone | place: Trout... | reverse complement strand
AGTAAAACCACCTTGTTGATAAAGTGATAAATCTTGGTCGGCAGGGATGGATTCGATAATTTCGGCTTTATAAGCCTCGCCTTGATTCCTGAAAAAAGTGACAGCGTCATCTCGAGTTAATACCGAGCGAGTAATGGCGAGGTCTTCAGCAACTAATTGCTGCATTTTTGCTTCGATAACGGTTAGGTCGTCAGTTGTAAAGGGTCTTTTGTAGGCAAAGTCATAAAAAAAACCATTTTCGATGACGGGGCCGATAGTGACTTGTGCGTCTGGAAATAATTGTTTAACAGCCTGGGCTAATAGATGAGCCGTTGAATGTCGGATGATATCTACGCCGTCTAAATCTTTTGCAGTAATTATTTGAAGGCTGGCGTCTTCTTTAATTAGTGTGCTGGCATCTACTAAAACGTTATTAACTCGGCCTGCTAACGTAGCCTTTGCTAAACCTGAACCTATCGATAAAGCGATATCCAGTACTGAAATAGCGTGATCAAACTCACGAATAGAACCATCAGGAAGGGTAATTACAGGCATGTTTATAATTTTAGTTGCTACAATAAAAAAAGCACCGCTATTGCAGTGCTTTGATGTCTGGTAGGCGCGATTGGATTCGAACCAACGACCCCCACCATGTCAAGGTGGTGCTCTAACCAACTGAGCTACGCGCCTGAAGTAATTTGTTACTTCAAGAGTCGGATATTATATCAATAGATTTAACTTTCGCAAGATTTATATCAATTAAGAGTGGTAACAATGATGCTATTTGCGAATTAACCTTAAATTATCAGGATTAGTTTTGAATGAGCTTATAAGTTTCAGTGTGATAGCGTTGTGTGTTGGTTTTTATGATTAATTATAGGAAATCAAGTCAATATCGGTAAAGTAAGATTGCAAACAGTTTTTAGAGTGTCGCCAACTTAAGCTACAAGTGTTATAGTTCAACCGATTTTTTAGCGCTAATCATGGCGTCCAATTGCTAAGCAATTTTTCTTCTTAAATACAGGAGCATTTAATTTATGAGTGAATTTATCATCGCAGTCATAGTCATCTCAGTTGTACTAATGGTTATTACTAAGGCACGAAAAAAGTCCGATGAAGAAAAAAGAGAAGCGCCTTCTCATAAAGCTTCAGAATCAGAAGTTAAACCTATTGTTAAGCCGTTAACTACTAATGAAGCTGTTGCAGAGGTTGCGCCCATCATTAAAGCTGAAGAAAATATTGTTGTCGCGATTTCTCCTAAAGTGGTTGTTTCTACAAAAGAAACATCTATAGATATTCAGATCCCCAAAGATTCAACTTTGAGACGACACGCTTTAAATCAACTACATACGCTACTGGAGTCCTGTAAAGAAAATCGACCCAGTGATTCTGCGTTAAGTCGTCACTATGATCAGTTGGTTGAAGTTAAAATAAATAACTATACCAATGATGCTGACGAGATTCTGTGTCTATTGAGTTTTTACGAAAATTACTTTGAAGAAGTAGTGACTACAGAGATAGCCCCAGTCAAAACTATTGTTAATGCTTCATCGACTTCAGATAGAGATACAAAAAAATCAACGTTACCTGAAGATTCAGCATTAAGACGACATGCTGTGCAACTTTCAAGCAATTAATTTTTAGTATAAAGACAGCCCTCAGCTTCTATTTAGTATAGGAGGGGAGGGCTAGTAGTTTACTTATTTGAATAGAATTTGTAGTTTCATTCACTGTAAGTAATGGTCGATTTAAGTAGCTAATACTGCGCTAGGAGACTGAAAAGCTTTCACCACAGCCACAAGTGCCTTTAACATTAGGATTGTTGAATTTAAAGGCTTCATTGATACCTTCTCTTCGATAATCTAGCTCTATACCATCAACAAACTCCAGATCGCTTTGCGAGACTATAACGCTCACGCCAAAGTTTTCAAATATATGGTCATTTTCATTTAGTATATCTGCGTAATCAAGAACATAGGCATAACCTGAACAGCCGGATTTTTTGACGGCTAACTTTAAGCCTAGGCCTTTGCCTCGTTTTGCTAACTGCTTTTTGATTTGACTAGCAGCACTTTCAGTAACTGTAACAGACATAAGACTCTCTTTATGCTTGGTAAACCAAGGGTTTTAATAATTGAATGAAGTTAGAAATTTCTTTCTGCGTATTGCCTAGGCCTAAGCTGATGCGAATTGCACTTTTAGCTAGTGAGGGCTCTACACCCATAGCTATAAGTACAGGACTTGGTTCTTTTTCTCCACTAGCACAGGCTGAGCCACTGGAAACAGCGTAACCTTTTTGATCTAACTTCATCAGCAGCATTTCACCATCTACTTCAGGCATGCCGAATAATACTGTATTTGGTAAACGCTCTGATTCATTAGCAAAAATATTAATGTTAGGGATGGTTTTTAGTTCGATTTCCAGTTGCTTTCTTAGGTTTAGTAGGTGTGCGCTACGTTCAGTCAGTTCAGTTTTAGCTAATTCTGCCGCTTTTCCAAAGCCTACGATAGCAGCTACATTTTCTGTGCCCGCTCTATGGTTGCGCTCCTGTCCTCCGCCAAAAATAAGGGGGTTTATTTGTAAGCCTTTTTCATAGATTAAAGCGCCACACCCTTTAGGCCCATATATCTTGTGACTGGAAATGGACATGAAATGCACAGCTAATTGCTTAAACGATACTGGTATTTTACCTAAGGCCTGGACAGCATCTGTATGCACTTTAATGTCATGAGTTCTTAATTGTTGAGTAATAATCGCTAGATCTTGAATAACACCTGTTTCATTATTGGCTAGCATAATTGAGACTAAGTTAGGTTGATGATTAATGAGTTGATTCAACTCTGCCTTGGTGATTAAACCATGACTATCTACATTAATATGACTTAACTTAATATTTTGTCTTTGTAATCTAATTGCTTTTTCAGTAACAGATGGGTGTTCTGTAGTAGATATAGCTAATCTTTCATCTGTTACTAAGGTTGCTAATGCTAAATTATTGGCTTCGGTGCCTCCGCTGGTGAAGATGATTTGTGAGGCGGGTGCGTCGACCAGTGTTGCGATTTGTTCGCGGGCATTATCGATGGCGCTGCGGGCTAATCTTCCTTGACGGTATAAGCTTGAAGGATTGCCATAAAAGGTACTTAAAAACGGAAGCATAGCCTCCAACACCCTTTCATCTAAGGGTGTTGTGGCATTATGATCGAAATAGCTCATTCACTAAGGCTAGAGAGTAATTCTGTATGTCGGTGAATTTCAATGACTTGTTCGGCGTCTTGATCTTGTCTTTTAGCAACAGTTTGAACGTGATGTTTTTCTAAAAGTTGAGCTAAGGTGATGTCTTTTAAATAAGCTCTAATTTGATCGCTTAAGCCCATCCATAAATCATGGGTTAAGCAGGCTTGTTCTTTTTGACAGTTTGCTTCACCACCGCATTTAGTGGCATCTATAGGCTCATCAACAGCCGCGATAATATCAGCAATATTGATTTTATCCGCTGTGTCAGCAAGGGTATAGCCGCCACCTGGTCCACGTATACCTTTAACCATATTGGCTCGACGTAAGCGTGAAAACAACTGCTCTAAATAAGACAAAGAAATGGTTTGTCTTGCTGCGATATCCGTTAAAGTTACCGGTTTTGTATCGCTGTGAAAAGCTAGGTCGAGCATTGCCGTTACCGCGTAACGACCTTTTGTAGTAAGACGCACTATAAATTCCCTTCAATAAAGTAAGTAATAGCTGTCACTATACTTAACCCAGCAAAATAGTCAACTTTAAATAAGGACATAAATTGGTTACTTATTGTTATTTCCTTTTTTGATTATCTTGGGACATTCTTAAAATGCCTCTAAGTATATCCAGTTCTTTAATGTCTAATTGGGTGCGATTATAAATGCGACGTAAACGGCGCATGATAGAGTTAGATTTATCGGGGTGCATAAAACCTATGTCAGATAAGGTTTCTGCTAAATGCGTATAAAAAGATTCCATTTGCACGGCTGTTGCTTTGATGTTTTTGTCTATATCGCCAATAGTTGTGGGTAATTGGGTATGGGTGGCGACAAATAGCTCATAACAAACAACCTGTACAGCAGCAGCAATATTTAAAGAGCTGTAGTCTGTATTGCAAGGGATTCTTAATAAATAATGACATAAATCAAGCTCATGATTCTTTAGTCCTGAGTTTTCTCGGCCAAAAATAATAGCCACTTTTTTATCGGCGTCTTTTATGACACTTAGGTCGGCACATTCGCGCGGACTTATTTCTGGCCAGCTAATAGTTCTTGATCTTGCGCTAGCACCAATGACTAATTGGCAGTCGGCGATGGCCTCTTGTACGCTTTCATAGACTTGTGCGCGAGCTAAAATATCATCTGCACCAGCAGCTCTTGAGGTTGCTTCGGCACAAGGAAAAATTTTAGGAGTAACCAAGCAAAGGTTAGTCATGTTCATGTTTTTCATGGCTCTAGCGACTGCGCCAATATTTCCTGGATGCGACGTTTCGACCAAAACTATTTTAATATGTGACAGCAAGAGTGTCGTCCTTAGTTAAAAATAAACAAATTTTAGCAAAATTTTTGCTATCATTGTGCGTTTTATACGCTCATTAAGAATCTGCCTATGCAACCCATGTTAAATATTGCCGTCCGTGCTGCTAGAAGCGCTGGCGACTTAATTCTTCGTTCAGCCGACAATGTTGGCCGCCTACACATCGATCAAAAAGGCAAGAATGATTATGTTAGCGAAGTCGATCGCATGGTTGAACGGGAAATTATTAGCATCATCAAAGCTTCTTTTCCTGAGCATGGCATACTCGCAGAAGAAAGCGGCGAACATCCGGGTAATGATTATGTCTGGGTCATTGATCCTCTCGATGGTACTACTAATTTTTTACATGGATTTCCTCAGTATGCCGTTTCTATTGCCTTAAAATATAAAGGCAAGATTGAAGTTGGGGTTATCTATGATCCTTTACGTGATGAATTATTTACCGCTAAACGTGGCGGTGGTGCGATGTTAAATAATCGTCGCCTTAGAGTCACTCAACAAACGAACTTAAAAAGCGCCTTGATCGGCACAGGTTTTCCTTTTAAGACCGATAAATACTTAGATGCTTATCTTGGTATGTTTAAGGCATTAACGACTGAATGCGCTGGGATTCGACGTGCAGGTGCTGCAGCGTTGGATTTAGCCTATGTCGCCGCTGGTCGACTGGATGGTTTCTGGGAGATAGGCTTGATGGAATGGGACATGGCCGCAGGCATCTTGTTAATAAAAGAAGCGGGCGGTGTGGTTACCGACTTTTCTTTTAATGATAATTATCTACAATCCGGCAATTTGATTGCAGGTAGCCCTAAAATGCATCAACTAATGTATCAGTTGATAGAGCCACATGTGACTGATAATTTAAAATAAATCATCTTCATGAGCTTATGTTGCGGTTTTATGGCCGCAGCAATAGCAAAAACAACTAAAGCAATAAAGCGCCGTAAAGTTTGGCGTAGCAAGTCATGTCTAACTCAGATTTGTTAATCTCTTAAGCTAGTGCTTATTGAAATCAAAACCATCGCTTTTTTATAATAGTAACAGCTGTAGAGCTAGCTTTTATTTCCAGTATAATGTGTGTGGCATTTTAAGCTTAACTCGTTTCTAATTGCAGTTTGGGTATTCAATTTTTATATTACAAAGTTATAGGTGAATTTATGTGTTTTAGTGCCAATATGTCAATGGGTTTAGGTGTTATCGGTTTAACCGCCGCTAGTATTACTTATCTTGATAAAACGGAAACATTTTGGGTACGTGCTGCACGATCTTATGCCATATTCCATTTTTCATTAATGGAGTTTATACAGTATTTTGCTTATCCCGTTGCCGATCAATGTGGTTATGGCAGTAACTATTTTTTAAGTGAATTATCCACTTACCATATTGCCCTACAAGCTTTTGCAATTATGCCAGCACTGGCCACTTATTCCACTGATAAAACCGCTCTTAAACAGGCCACTATTTTCGGTGCCAGTTTAAGCAGCTTATTTTTGATTTGTTCAGCATTACCCAAAGAATTACAGCTATTTGATGGTGCACCCAACTTTATCGGCAATATGATCTCTTGTTTATTTATGGGTACTTATCATATTGGATATCACATATCGAGTGCGTTCGGTGCTTTTGTTACTCATGGATCATTGTTTGCGCTTGCTTTAAGTGGCTTTGTTTGGAAAAACAATTGGAGAATCTCCAGCTACCATTTATTTATGGCGCTGATGACCTTATTCATGCCTCAGTGGTTACTAGGTGTATCAACCGGTGAAGCCGCAGCGATTTATTGTTTCTATTCCATTCCGATTACAGTCAGTTTTATGCCATATTTTAAGAACTTTTTTAGTGCTGAAAAGTATATAGATAGCCCTGATTATGCTTGAAGGCTGTTAGGAACGCCGAGCCCCAGTTCGGCGATCTGACTACACTTTGCGCCAAGCTGGGGCTTAGCGTTCCCGGGGCGTTAGGAACGCCGAGCCCTAGCTCGGCGATCTGACTACACTCTGCGCCAAGCTGGGGCTTAGCGTTCCCGGGGCGTTAGGAACGCTGAGCCCTAGCTCGGCGATCTGACTACACTCTGCCCCAAGCTGGAGCTAGTCTTTCCGGGCATATAAGCACTAGACCAAGGCCAATCAACAGCTTGATCACAGAGTCCCGCTTTAACTGGGTTGTTGTGTATGTAATGTAGGGTGTTGTTAAAGTGCTGCTCATTTCTAATATAGCGATCCCAATATTCACGCATCCAAAACTGATGTTTAGTAGTACCCGTCATTATGGGAACGACTAGCCCCAGCTCGGCATTATGTGCAATAGCCCACCGTCCAGTAAACGATTTCCATGATTGTAAAATCTTCGGCAAACTAATCGTAGGCTCAATCAAAACATGAACATGGTTAGGCATAATGCACCACGCAATTAAGTGATAATGATCGCCATCAAATTTTTGTAGAGTTTGCTGCATTAATTCCGCCATCTGGGGATGAGCTAAGGCACAACAGCCCAAACCAGCATCTAGCCAATCTTCTACTTTTTTACGTCGCTCATGTTCACGCTTAGAGATTGGTATTTGTGTGAGATCCTGTTCCAGTTGTTTGAGTATAGTTTGGGGCAGGGAGTCGGCAAGACGAAAAGTAATAAACTGGATAAGACCTTCCGCATCAAAATGCGGCAAATAACCCCGATCATACCAGCCAAGCCTTGGAGCGCCGAGCCCCAGCTCGGCAATATCACCACATTCTATGCCGAGCCCCAGCTCGGCAATATCGCTACATTCTGCGCCAAGCTGGGGCTTAGCGTTCCCAGGAATTTAAACGACCACTTTAGAAACAGGCTCACTATAGTCAGTAAGGCCCTCTGGCGTGATGGCCGCTATGCGAAAATAATATAGACACATCACATCAAGACCACTGAGTTCAAAATTAGCACTCGTGCTAACGCCGCATAATATCCAGCCATCTTCTGTTAGAGGCAATGTACCTTTACACATTTGAAAATGATAAGCACCGGCTCTAGGATTTGCTTTGCCTTTGAAGATGACTGAGCCAGAATGAGCACCATCAACCATGGTTAAAATGGCTTTGGCCGTATAAGTGGGTTGCTTGGATTCATGAAAGCCACTGCTTAAGATCGTTGATTCATCACCGGCGGCGATTCTGTCTACATAAGCAGCTAAGCTGCGAAATGCGGTATCGGTTAGTTTTTCTTGGTCGTGCATTTCCGAAATACGGGTGCGTCCGCCATCACTGGCTGCCACGATGGCATTTTCTAAGGCATCTACAGCTGCGATGGCATCGAGCATTGACACATCGGGTGTTGGAAAGCGTGGGTTGCCAGTGCATTTAGCAATGACATTACGGTAAAAACCTACTTTTACTATAGGTGGAAATTGAACGAAGTCTAGTTTAGTTTGGATGATTTTCATGATATTAATCTCTGAAGTTAGGTTAAGTTTAAAAAGCTCTGTTCTTGGTAGTGCTGGGTAAAGCTAGGTTTTACAGGTCGTGCCGTATTTACTTTGAAGCTTGATAAGTATTGATCACGTCGTGTTATAGCTACTTTAGGCCTAAGATAGGTTTAGCAAGTCTTACAGTAGCTACTCTAGGCCTAAGATAGGTTTAGCAAGTCTTACAGTAGCTACTTTAGGCCTAAAATAGGTTTAGCAGGTCTTACAGTAGCTACTCTAGGTCTAAGATAGGTTTAGCAGGTCTTACAGTAGCTACTTTGGGTCTAAGATAGGTTTAGCAGGTCTTGCAGTAGCTACTTTGGGTCTAAGATAGGTTTAGCAGGTCTTGCAGTAGCTACTTTAGGCCTAAAGTAGGTTTAGCAGATCGTCCACCTTATTCAATTCAACGACTCATTGCATCTAGTCAATAAACTGCTGTTTTTTTAAAGTATTACATAATAAAATTTTAAAAAATATACGTAGTAATACTGACTTTGTGGATTTATGTTGTTTGTGTGATAGATTACGAAATCGCTAACACTAGTCAGCCCTCATTTACCTCTTATTTAAACTTAGCCATGTTTATTCTTCATAGCTCCAATAAAACCGAAAATTTAGTCGGGCATTTAACGCATGTTATTAAAACGATGCCCTTAAGTTCGCCTTTTGCTAAAGAAGTATTTCTGATTCAAAGTCAAGGCATGGAGCGTTGGTTGTCGCAACAATTAGCTGGGCAGCTTAAAGTGTGGGCTAATTATGAGTTCTTATTTCCAGGTAAGTTTTTTAGTTCTTTAGCGCATCGTGTCGATAGTCGCTTAAATGATGCTGCTTTTGAGCGTAACCTGATGTTATGGCGTATTGAAGCCTTATTGCGGCAGCTTGATGGTGTTGAGTTTTTACCTATAAAGAATTATTTATCTACCGATAACCAAGATTTAAAACGTTATCAACTAGCTAAACAGTTGGCGCAAATTTTTGATCAATATCAAATGATGCGACCCGATATGCTCAGCCTTTGGCAAAAAGGAGAATTGCTTTATGACAATGCTACCGAACGTTGGCAACGGGCTTTATGGCTAGCCATCTGTGCACAAACGGGCTACATACATCGGGGCGCTTTATGGCTGGAGGCTATTAATAAATTTAATAATGTCGCGCCCAGTGCCTTAAGTGCCCTGTTACCCGAGCGCATCTCGGTGTTCGGTATTAATACCATGCCGCCGATATTTTTAAGCTATTTAGAAGGCTTAGCTAAACATTGTGATGTACATTTCTTTTTACTGAATCCTTGCCAAAGTTATTGGGACGATCTGCTTAGTAAGCGACTACGCTTGCAAGATGAAATCTTTGACGGTCATCCCTTATTGTCTGCTTTAGGGCAGCAAGGTCGAGAATTTCAGGCGATGCTGCATGAACAAGTCAATCCTGATTTTGAACCAGAAAGTTTCGAATTGAGTGCTGAGTTCGAGCAAACCACAGTGCTGCAACAACTACAAAACGATATTCTAGCTAATCAACTAGATGAACAGCCCAATATCAGGCCCTTAGTCGCCGATAATTCTATTGGTATTCATGCCTGTCATTCACGCTTGCGTGAAGTCGAGGTGTTAAAAAATCAATTATTAGCGGCTTTAGAACATGATGCGAGTTTGGAATTGCGCGATATCGTAGTGATGGCTGCTGATATTGAAGTCTACGAGCCCTTTATTTCGGCAGTCTTTAGCGATATACAGCACGCCATTGCCGACCGTAGTTTACGTTTAAGCAATAACACCTTAGATGCTTTTATTCGCTTTTTGGCCTTGAGTCAAAGTCGCTTAGGTTGGCAAAGTGTCTTGGATTTATTAGAGCAGCCTGTCATTTATAGCCACTTTGCCTTATCTGAAACCGATTTAGAGTTAATTAAATATTGGTTACAAGAAACCCATGTGCGCTGGGGTCAGTCGGCTCAACATAAAAAAGAACTAGGCTTGCCAGAGCTTAATGAAAACACCTGGCAAGCGGCCTTGGATAGATTATTGATGGGTTACGCGGTAGGCTCAGAAGATGAGTTTGTTTGTGATGTATTACCGTTTCCCGATATTGAAGGTGCTTCAGCGCAAGCCTTAGGCGGTTTGTGCAGCTTTATGAATTTATTATTTAAAGCAAAAAATGAGCTTAAACGCCCAAAGACCTTAACGAATTGGACCACTCAATTAAGTTATTATGCAGAACAATTACTAGGGCCAACAGGCTCCATTGAACAGCAACAACTGCATGAATTATTAACAGCTTTATCGGCTGATTTAGAGGATGTTCATAACGAGTCTTTGGCTTTGCCAATTATTACGAGCTGGCTAGAAGATCGCGTTTCTGAAAGTAAATCCACTCAAGGTTTTTTACGCGGACAATTAACCTTTTGCTCTATGTTGCCGATGCGATCTATTCCTTTCAAGGTCATCGCCTTGTTGGGCATGAATGAGGGTGAGTTTCCAAAAATAGATCAAAGTCCGACCTTTGATTTATTGTCACAACATTTTCGTAAAGGTGATCGCTCGCGCCGTACCGATGATCGCTATCAGTTTTTAGAAATACTATTATCCACTCGACAACAATTGTTGATGACCTACATTGGTCAATCTATCGCTAATAATGAGATTATCTTTCCATCTGTAGTAATTAGCGAGTTGCTTGAAGTATTACAAGATAGCTATCAACTGCAAGACCTGACTATTCGTGAACCCTTGCAATCTTTCAGTCATCGCTATTTTAATGGCAGTCCTAGTTTAGTGAGTTTTTCTAGTGCAGATTGTGAAACCGCCAAGGCCTTGCAAACGCCGGAGATAAAGCCAACAGATTGGTGGCAAGGCGAGCTTACGACTGATGAAAACAGTGTTATTGAACTCGCTGATTTATTAGCGTTTTATCAACATCCACAACGCTATTTTATGCGTCAACAATTGAGTCTACGTTTTCAGGGGATTAACGCACAAACCGAAGAATGTGAACCTTTTGTCATTGATAAAATGGACGGTTACAGTATTTATCATGATTGGATAGAGCAACGGCTGTTAGGAGAGCATCTCTCGGTAAAAAAACTACAAGCACAAGGGCGCTGGTTATCAGGGGTATTAGGCGAGTTAGAGTTTGTAAAGCAACAAACGACCATTGAAAGTTTTGTTACCTGCATCCTAGACAAAAATATAGGTATGCCTATAGATGAAATCGCGATTGATATCACAGTTAATCAACATCGTCTGATTGGTAAGTTGGGTTGTCGATATGAAAAAGCTAGCCTAATTTATCGGTATGCTGATCTTAAAGGTAAAGACTTTATCAATGCGCTGTTGCAGCATTGTGTTTTGAATCAGCTAGCGCCACAAAGCACTTACTGTTTAAGTACAGATGAAGATATCGTGTTTTTACCTGAACAGGGTTCAGCCGAAT
>Ga0214216_1000636_pt1 | contig 11472 bp, 9 predicted proteins | sample TroBogypolimnion_12_FD_153054 | JGI IMG/M metagenome (GOLD analysis project Ga0214216, IMG submission 153054) | Freshwater microbial communities from Trout Bog Lake, WI - 27JUN2007 hypolimnion | ecosystem: Environmental > Aquatic > Freshwater > Lake > Hypolimnion/Profundal zone | place: Trout... | reverse complement strand
CGTGAAATTACTGGCGGATATGTTTCAGACTTGTTGAGTGATGTGATGGGAAACTCCACGGAAGGAGATGTGTGGGTCACTTTGCAGACCCACCGCAACGTGGTTGCCATCGCTTCGCTGAAGGAGTTGGCCTGCGTGCTCCTGGTGAGTTCGCTGGTTCCGGAGCAGGGCACCATCGACCACAGCAACAAGGAGGGCATTCCTGTGCTTGGAACCGCCTTGTCGACCTTTGAAATTTCAGGATTGTTGTACCAAAAGATAAAAAGTGCTAGATGAGACGTTTCAGGGCAGATCTCCACATTCACACGGTCCTTTCTGCCTGTGCGGATCTGGAAATGAGCCCGGGGAACATCGTCCGCACGGCGAAGGAGCGAAACATTGACCTGATTGCAGTGACAGACCACAATTCGACGCTGCACTGCCCGCTTTTGAAGGAGCTGGCAGAAGAGGCCGGTCTGGCTGTTGTTCTGGGAACAGAGGTTACAAGCCGTGAGGAGGTTCATTGTCTGGCTTATTTTGGAGATTTGGTTACGTTGGCACAGTTTCAGGAATACATCTGGAAACACCTGCCTTCGGTCTCCTACCTGCCGGAGAAATTCGGATACCAGGTACTGGTCGACAGGGAGGAAAAGATCATCAGCATGTTTGAGGAGTACCTGAATCTGGCCCTCGACCAGAGCATCGATCAGATGGAACAGGAGGTACACCGTTTGGGAGGAATTTTCGTGCCGGCACATGTGGAAAGACCAATGTTTGGAATCTTCAACCAGCTGGGCTTTGTACCCGATTCCCTCGTCTGTGACGCAATGGGCATCATGCCGCAAAGCAAGGAGGAGGAGATCAGAACAAGGTTTGGCATCGAAGGGAAGATCCCCTGTTTAAAGGCTTCCGATGCACACAGACTGGAAGATATAGGTTCGGGGTGCAGCTGGCTGGAGGTTAATGAGCTCACATTTGAAGAACTGAAAATGGCACTTGCGTGCCTCGAAGGAAGGAGAACAACGACAGAATGAAAAATATTGCCTTGCATATCCTGGATCTGGCAGAGAATTCGGCCAGGGCGAATGCCCGGACAGTGAAGATTTCGATCACGGAGGATTCCGGCAAGGAGAGGTATCAACTGTCGATTGAAGACGACGGGACAGGAATGGAAGAAGAGGTGGCAAAAAAAGCAGCGGATCCTTTTTATACTTCCCGGAAAACTAGAAAAGTTGGATTGGGATTGTCGCTGATACAACTGAATGCTGAGCGGACAGGAGGAAGTTTCAAACTTACTTCAGCCCCCGGCAAGGGAACCAGACTGGAGGCTAATTTCAAGTACAGCCACCCGGACAGGCTACCGCTGGGCGAGATAGATGATGTGCTGGTACTGCTGGCCGTTGGTCTACCGTTGGTAAGGCTGATTTATACGCACAAGACTCCTTCGGGATCCTATTGTTTTGATACCGAGGCGATTCGGGAAATCGTCGGCAACATCCAGGACAGTAACCTGGAAGTCAGAAAGTTCCTGAGGGAGATGATAGTTGAAAACCTGAGGGAGATCAGGGCGGAGGAGTAAAGGATGATGAATGAACAAAAAATGGGAATCAATGAATTGGATCATATATAAATGCTAATAGCAAGTAATAAACAAACCAGGCAATATCTATTCCATTCTTTTACAATAAAAAACCAATTTCATGAATAAAATTAAATCACTCGACGATCTCAGGCAACTGAGGGAAGGCATGCAGGCCAAAATCAAATTGCGGGAAAGTGGCAACAATTCCGAAAACATTGTCAGAATAAAGGTAGCCATGTCGACCTGCGGCATTGCATCAGGAGCCAAGGAGATCATGAATTTTCTGATGGAAGAACTCGAGCACAAAGCCATTGATGCAGTGGTGTCACAGACTGGCTGTATGGGCTATTGCTATGCAGAACCCACCATCGAGGTCACCGTACCCGGAAGGGAGCCCATTGTTTTTGGAGATGTCGATAAATTCAGGGCCGGCGAAATTATTGAAAAGTACATTATTCACAACGAACTGGTGGATGGCATTTTGCCTGTAAACTACCGGACAATAGAAAATTAACACCATTAATCACTGTTATGGCAGATTATAAAATGCACCTCCTGGTATGCGGAGGAACCGGTTGCAACGCATCTGACAGCGAACAGATCAGGGACAATCTGTTGACTGAGGTCGAGAAACACGATCTGAACGACGAAGTTCAGGTAGTTATGACCGGATGTTTTGGTTTCTGTGAAAAGGGGCCCATTGTCAAAGTCCTTCCAGACAACACTTTCTATGTACAGGTAAAGCCTGAAGATGCTGCCACCATCGTGGAAGAGCACCTGATCAAGGGACGCAAGGTTGAAAGATTGCTTTACAAGGATCCGGAAAACAACGAGCCGATCAGCGATTCCAAACACATGGAATTTTACAAGAAACAGGTTCGTATTGCACTCAGGAACTGTGGGTTCATCAACCCTGAAAATATCGATGAGTACATTGCCCGTGATGGTTATGCTGCCCTGGCTAAATGTCTGGGAGAAAGGACACCACAACAGGTAATCGACGAAATCAAACTTTCCGGCCAGCGCGGAAGAGGCGGCGGCGGCTTTCCGACAGGATTGAAATGGGAGATCACCTCCAAATCAATTGCCGACCAGAAATACGTGGTCTGCAATGCCGACGAAGGCGACCCGGGTGCCTTTATGGACCGCTCCATCCTGGAAGGGGATCCGCACTCAGTGATTGAGGCGATGGCCATCTGCGGTTATTGCACCGGATCAACAAAGGGCCTCGTCTACATCCGCGCCGAATATCCGCTGGCCATTCAGCGGCTCAAGACAGCCATTAAACAAGCCCGTGAATATGGCTTGCTGGGCGAAGAGATCTTCGGAACGCCGTTTTCCTTCGACATCACCCTGCGCTACGGTGCCGGTGCATTTGTCTGCGGGGAAGAGACGGCACTCATTCATTCCATGGAAGGTCTGCGCGGCGAGCCAACCTTCAAGCCACCCTTCCCATCCGAATCCGGTTATCTGGGCAAACCTACCACCGTCAACAATGTGGAGACCCTGGCAAGTATTCCTGTGATCATCAACAAGGGTGCAGCCTTCTTCAACAGCATCGGAACAGCCAAATCCAAGGGAACGAAAGTTTTCGCCCTGGCGGGAAAGATCAACAACGTAGGACTGATCGAAGTACCCATGGGCACCACCCTGCGCGAGGTGATCTTTGACATCGGCGGAGGCATCAAGGGTGGAAAAAAATTCAAGGCGGTTCAAACCGGAGGTCCTTCAGGCGGTTGCCTGACCAACTCCTTCCTGGATACGCCCATCGACTATGACAACCTGATTTCTGCCGGATCCATGATGGGATCAGGTGGAATGATTGTGATGGACGAAGATGACTGCATGGTCTCCATCGCCAAATTCTACCTCGAATTTACCCTGGATGAGTCTTGTGGAAAATGTACTCCCTGTCGCATCGGCAACAAGCGTCTCTTCGAAATCCTGGACAAAATCACAAAAGGACTTGGAACAGAAGAAGATCTAAGTAGGCTTCGTTCGCTCTGCAAGGTCATCAAGGATACCTCCCTGTGCGGACTCGGACAAACTTCACCCAATCCTATCCTTTCTACACTCGATAATTTCTACGATGAATATCTTGCCCACGTTAAGGAGCACAAATGCCCTGCAGGTCAATGCAAGTCACTCGTAAAATACACCATCGACAGCGAGAAATGTACCGGTTGTACGCTCTGCTTCAGAAATTGTCCGGTTGGAGCCATTGCCGGAGAGAAAAGGGCACCGCATACCATCGACAACAGTATTTGTATCAAATGCGGAGTATGTTACGACAAGTGCAAATTTGATGCGATCAGCGTCTCTTAAAAAATTCAATCATGGACATGATAAATCTGACAATAGATAACAGACCCGTCTCCGTAGAGCGGGGAACATCGGTTCTCCATGCAGCAGCCCAGGTAGGCATCAAGATTCCCTCCCTCTGCTACATGAAACTGGAGGACCTCAACATCGAAAATAAACCCGGCGGGTGCAGGGTTTGCGTCGTTGAAGTGGAAGGACGCAGAAACCTCGCTCCTGCCTGCTGTACCGATGTCGCCGAAGGAATGGTCATCCAGACACATTCCATGCGGGCCATTCACGCGCGCCGCACGGTGGTTGAACTCATACTTTCCGACCACCCTACCGACTGCCTTAAATGTGCAAAAGCAGGCAACTGCGATTTGCAAAGCATGGCGCAGCATCTGGGAATCAGGGAGATTCATTACGAGGGGGAACAATCCACCTTCCGGGAAGATACCTCTCCGGCCATCATCCGCGAACTGGATAAATGCATCCGCTGCCGGAGATGCGAGATGATGTGCAACGAAATTCAATCTGTAGGCGCACTCTCCGCCATCAACAGGGGTTTCAATGCAGTGATCTCTCCAGCCTTTGAAATGAACCTCGACCACTCGGTATGCACCTATTGCGGCCAGTGTGTCGCCGTCTGCCCGACGGGTGCCTTGACGGAGGTCGATCATACCGGAGCCGTCATCAGGGCACTGTCCGATCCATCAAAAACCGTCATCGTGCAGACGGCTCCTGCCGTTCGTGCCGCACTCGGCGAAGAGTTTGGAGAGGAACCCGGTACACTGGTTACCGGGAAAATGGCTGCTGCCTTGCGCCGACTTGGATTCAACTATGTGTTTGATACCGATTTTGCAGCCGACCTCACCATCCTGGAAGAGGGCACGGAGCTGCTCAATCGTTTGACCGCCTTTCTGGGTGGCGACAAGGAGGTGAAATTACCGATGCTTACCTCCTGCTGTCCTGCATGGGTAAAATTTTTCGAACACCAATTTCCTGATTTGAAAGACATTCCTTCCAGTGCCAGATCCCCGCAACAGATGTTCGGCTCCATTGCCAAGACCTACTTTGCAGACAAAATTGGGGTCAACCGCAAAGACCTGGTGGTCGTCTCCATCATGCCCTGCGTAGCAAAAAAATACGAATGCAGCCGCGAAGAGTTCTCCGTTAATGGCAATCCCGATGTAGATTTCGCCCTCACAACCCGCGAACTGGCCCAGTTGATCAACCTGGCCAACATCGATTTCAAATCTTTGCCGGATGAAGATTTCGACCATCCCATGGGTGAATCTACAGGAGCCGGAGTTATTTTTGGCACTACGGGTGGAGTCATTGAAGCGGCCGTCCGTACAGCCTACGAAGTCTTTACTGGCAAAAAGTTAGATCGTCTTGACTATACCGAGCTGAGGGGTATGGAAGGGCTGCGTCACGCAACCATCGACTTCAACGGCCTGCCCATTCACATTGGAATCGCACACGGACTTGGAAATGCACGGAAGTTGCTCGAAGACATTCAGCAGGGAAAGAGCCATTTTCATGCCATCGAAATCATGTCCTGCCCGGGCGGCTGCATCGGTGGAGGTGGTCAGCCTTACCATCACGGTGATGCTGAAATCCTGAAAAAACGCCAGATGGCACTTTACCGCGAAGACACCGGAAAACCGATTCGCAAATCCCACGAAAACCCATACATTGCCAAACTGTACGAAGAGTTTTTGGGTACCCCGATGAGCGAAAAGGCACACCACCTGTTGCACACCGAATATTTCGACAGAAGCAAGAGCTGACATCACAAAGCCAGCAGAATAAGTTGAAATAACATGAATCCGGTAAAATAATTTAAAGATATCAACCATGCCAAAAATAAAATTATCTCAAAGAACCATTGAAATAGTCAAGGAAATCTGCCTCTCTTTCGAAAACAACGAAGGAGAACTGATTAATGTCCTTCACGAAGCCCAGCACAAACTGGGCTATCTCCCGGCTGAGGTTCAGGAACTCATAGCCCACGAACTGAACATGTCGATTGCCAAAGTGTATGGAGTCGTAACTTTTTACTCCTTCTTCAACATGCTGCCACAGGGAGAGTTTCCAATTTCTGTCTGTATGGGAACTGCCTGCTACGTTCGCGGAGCCGAGCAGATCCTGCACGAAATCAAACGACAACTCAACATTGAAGTCGGCCAATCGACCCCCGACGGAAAATTCTCACTCAACTGTCTGCGCTGTGTCGGTGCCTGCGGACTGGCCCCTGTGGTAATGGTGGGTGAAAAGGTATACGGACGTGTGGCACCTCAGCAAATCAGAAAGATCATCGCCGAATACCAGGAGGGATGTGTACGGCCTGAGAAGCATGAAATGTAAAATAGTGCGCTAAAGTGACTAAAGTGCCTGAAGTTGGAACCCCCGATTTTAGGCACTTTTAGTTAGGTCTATTTGCGCTGAATGATTTATCTGCCGATACATGATCATCCAATTTCATTAATTTTCAGTTCTTTAGCCATTTTAGTCACTTTCGTCACTTTAATTCAATCTAGTCACTTTGGTTCACTTCTGTTATGACGAACTTCATATTTTAACTCCGCGCCTATGCCTAACTTTAGTCACTTTAGTTCACTTTAGTTACTTTAGTCATTTGCCCCATGGATATTCCTTTCGCCGAACCCTATAAAATTAAAATGGTTGAACCCATCTACCGGAGTACACGTTCCGAAAGGGAACAATGGATCCGCGAAGCAAGGTTCAATCTGTTCAACCTGCGAAGCGAGCAGGTATACATCGATTTGCTGACAGACAGCGGAACAGGAGCCATGAGCGACAGTCAATGGGCCGCAATCATGACGGGGGATGAAAGTTATGCAGGCTCTGCCTCCTATTTTCGTTTGAAGGAAACCATAAAAAGAATCTTCGGATTCGACTATTTTCTTCCTACCCACCAGGGACGCGCGGCCGAAAACGTACTCTTTTCAGTTTTGGTAAGGGAGGGAGACCTGGTTCCCGGAAATTCCCACTTCGATACCACCAAAGGACACATCGAGTTCAGGAAAGCCACTGCCGTAGATTGTACCATCAGCGAATCATTCGAGCCCGAAAACCTCCACCCGTTTAAAGGGAATGTGGACCTTGCCCAACTGAAAACAGTGCTCGACAGCCATCCGAGGGAACACATACCCTTTATCATCCTGACGCTTACCTGCAACTCTTCCGGGGGCCAGCCGGTATCCATGCAGAACATCAGGGAGGTCAAGGCATTGGCCGACCAATATGGCATTCCGCTTCTGTTCGACTCAGCCCGTTTCGCAGAAAATGCCTGGTTCATTTCCAAAAGGGAAGCAGGATATGAAACCAAAACAATCAGGGAAATTGCACTGGAAATGTTCTCCTATGCCGACGGCATGACCATGAGCAGCAAAAAGGATGGGATCGTCAACATTGGGGGATTCATTGCCACCAGAAGAAAAGATTGGTACGAAGAGGCAAGTACCTTCAACATCATGTTCGAAGGATTTGTGACCTACGGCGGAATGGCCGGCCGCGACATGAACGCACTGGCAGTCGGACTCGAAGAGGCCACGGAGGCAGCCTATCTCGAAAGCCGTACCGGACAAATAGCCTATCTGGGTGAACAATTAACGGCACACGGAATCACAGTACAACAACCCTACGGTGGACACGCCATCTTCGTAGATGCCAGAAAATTCCTGCCTCACGTAAAACAGGAGGAATTTATCGCCCAGACACTTTGCATCGAACTTTATTTGGAAGCCGGTATCAGGGCGGTGGAAGTAGGGACCATCATGGCCGACCGTGATCCGGTTACAAGAGAGAACCGCTATCCAAAACTTGAATTCATGCGCCTGGCCATCCCACGAAGGGCCTACACCAATCTGCACCTGGATGTGGTGGCTGCCGCTTTGAAAAACGTGTTCGACAGGAGGGATACCATTACCTCAGGTTTCAAAATTATCCAGGAAGCTCCGATCCTGCGTCACTTTACTGTAGCCCTGACACCTGTCAAAAACGAATAACTCACCCGGCAGAAGTTAAATTTTTCTCGGGAAATCCGTACCCCCTGAAAGCTATCTCCCCGCATTTCACTTCGCGGTATTCAAGACAAAAAGGCCGACTGCGCACAGTTGTTCGCTATCGGCCTTTTTGCACCTTTTTGCTTCACAATTTTCAAATAGCTACATTTTTCTTGCAATTGTGCTATATTTGTAAATAAATATTAAACTTTGTTAATAATTGCTCTGTTTTTATGGGCAGATTTTTTTTGTCTTTATCCCTTACATTACTGCTTTCGGTGCCCTTACCAGGCCTTACTTTTCTGAACAAAGTTTCCTTCGCCCTCGATAGGCCTACGCTTGTCAAGGGTCGGGTAATTGATGCCGAAACCAAAGCAAATCTTGAATTTGTCAGTGTGCTTTTGGTTCATGCCAAAGACTCACTGCCCGTTCAGCTTTTGGCCACAGATGCCAAAGGAGAATTCTGTTTTAAAAATATCCAACCCGGAGTTTACGCACTTCACCTCTCGTTTTTGGGTTTCAAAAAATTTGCAACGCCTCCTTTTACCCTATCGGGGAAGGAGCCAGAATTTCAAATGGACCCGATACCCATTCAAATAGACACCCGCACTTTGGAGGAGGTTACCGTCAAGGCCCGCCCGGGAGCTACCTCCTACCGGCTCGACAAGCAGACCATTTATGTGGAAAACCAACTCTCCGGTGCCGGAGGCTCGGCCTCGGATCTGCTGCACAAACTTCCTTCCGTGACCCAGTCGCCCGAAGGGCAAATTGCCATTCACGGCAACTCCAACCTGCTTGTGTTCATCAACGGAAAACCTTCCGCCCTGAAAGGATCCGAACTGCTTGAAAACACCTCCGCAGCCGAAATAAAAAAAATTGAACTGATCACAAACCCATCGGCAAAATACGATGCCTCGGGTTCAGGCGGCATCATCAATTTGATCACAAAAAAGGGCTTTTCTGATGGATTTAACGGGAACATCATGGTCGCCAGGGACCATCTGGGTGGTTATGTCTCAGACTTTCTACTGAATTACAAGTACAAAAAAATCAGTTTCTTTGCCGGCGTCGACAACAACCGTAGAAGAAACGAAGGCGACATCAGCTATGTAACAAATTATCTTTCGGATCTTTCCAGTTTCTCTCAATCGGGAATCCAGAAATCTCAGCGCACCAACACCGGGATCAGGGCAGGGGCAGACTTCCTGCCAACAGAAAATGACAAAATATTGGTCAGCGGCAATTCCGGAACGTTTGAAACCACCAACGACGGAAACTGGCAGACTGCTAAAACCGGTTCCGGCAGTACCGTTCTGAGCACTTCCACCGATGGTGACGACAGAAAGGGACATTACAATGGTGCAGATGCAACCTACGAACACAAATTTGGAACCTCTTCCAAAGTAATCTCCTTTTCCGCCCTTTGGAATTCCCTCAAATACGACGACCAGTACCTGAATCTCATCGCTGATGTCAACGGAACCGCTCTGATGAATCAAACAACCGCACTCAGCAAAAACTTTGACAACTATCAGTTCAACCTGGATTACAGTGCACCTGCCGGGAAAAATGGCAACCTGGAGCTTGGCTATCAACTCACCTTTAACAATGTCAAGGAGAATTACCTTTCCACCCTTACCACTCCCGCCTCTCCGGCCATTACCACCCAGAATACCACCTACAATGGTTCGATTGAGGCAGGCTATGCAACCTGGCACCTGAAATCCAAACAGCTGGAATTCAAGGCCGGCGTAAGAGGAGAATACCTTGACCGCAACCTGACCACCCTGCTCAGCAGTTATCCCCTGCATCGTTTTGACCTCTATCCCTCCGTAAATGTCTCCTATAAACTGGATTCCTTGCAGGAACTGCTCTTCAACTACTCCAGACGAACCGACCAGGTGAGCAACATTCAGCTCGACCCGTTGCCACGCTGGTTTGATTTCTACAATGTCACGGTAGGGAATCCAAGTCTTCAGAACGAAATCACCAATAAAATCTGCATCGATTATCTCGTCAATTTTCACAAACTGACGCTGATCAACGAACTCTATTATTACAACACCGCCAATAAAATTGAGGTAATACGCTCCATCTACCACGATGGAATCATCCAAAACCGATTTGAAAATATGGGCAGTGAAAAAACACTCGGGCTGGAATTAAATGCCAATTGGAGTGTCAACAGTTGGTTAAGACTGGATGAGAAACTGGACTTCATTGATTCCAGACTTGATGTCACCATCGATCCAATTACGCAACAGAAAGACTATCAGCAATGGTATTCGGTTACGGGTGCCGATCTCATCCTGAGTCCGACCTTGCTGATTGAGGCTGATTTTAGCTATTATGGCCCCTCACTTACCGCTCAAAACAAAATAAAGGAGTGCATGCTGGCCGGATTGAGTGTTCGTAAAAGCTTCCTGAACAAAAAGCTGACCTTCTCCTTCTCGGGAAGAGATGTGCTGGGACTCTATAAGCGAACCGAACAAATTCAGGGAACCGATTTCAACCAAACCTTTTCGACCCACAACAAGTTCCCCATTCGCTTCTCGCTGGCCTACAAATTCAACCATTACAGCCGCGACGAACGAAAAATTGCAAAGACCCCACCCGCTGAGTAGTTGCCCAAAAGCCAATCCGGTTATTTTGCAGCCCCGGAGTCTGCCAGGGGAAATATGGCTCCATTGTAACTGATAGGCGCCCGGTTGTTGGAAATGAGACTCAAGGAGGAATTTCCTTCCAGGGAGATGGTCAAACTAATGACAAAATAATCTTCATTGGATTTTACCTTAGCCTCCACATAAAAATTGTTCCGCCTCTTTTCAATTGTAAAAATTTCAGGCTTCCCTTCAAATTTCATTCCTCCTTCCCCGCCAAATGGCACCGAATAGGCAGTTCCAAAATAGGGCATTTCACTCACAATCAAATCAGGGGAGAACCGGATAAAGTTGGGATTCGTCGCCAAATCCACAGATTTGTATCCGGTAGGGATGGCTCTGGTTCCCCGGAATTCAAATGTTTTGCCAACTACAAGTGAATTTACGGCTTGCTCCCGCTCCACCCGTTTTTGCTCCCGGATGGCTTGCCGAACCGATTTTTGCGTCACTCCCGGTAACGCAGCCAGCATCAGCAACAGCACGATGGACACAGTTTTTCTTTTCATATCCTGATAATCAAATTATTTCGAAGGATTGTCCCGAAGGCCCGGCACCGAATGACCAAACACCGCTTAAGGGCCAATCCTTTGACCCGTAATTGCACCATAATTTGTGCAATATTTGTGCCATACTGCTCGGTTGAGACAAATTTTAAAAATCAAAAAATTACCCGCATAGCCACCTATATATTTCGGTTTATAATTTTTTCACGGATATTACTTATAATTTAAAATTATTTTTGCAATTTTGATGTGAATACAGATTCATAACCTAACTATGCTTGAGAATTTAAAACAACAGGTTTACAAGGCAAGTCTGAAACTTCTGGAACAAGGATTGGTGATCTATACGTGGGGAAATGTCAGTGCCATAGACAGGAAAAAAGGGCTTATCGTCATCAAGCCTTCAGGTATATCCT
>Ga0214216_1000625_pt1 | contig 11524 bp, 9 predicted proteins | sample TroBogypolimnion_12_FD_153054 | JGI IMG/M metagenome (GOLD analysis project Ga0214216, IMG submission 153054) | Freshwater microbial communities from Trout Bog Lake, WI - 27JUN2007 hypolimnion | ecosystem: Environmental > Aquatic > Freshwater > Lake > Hypolimnion/Profundal zone | place: Trout... | reverse complement strand
ATGACCACTGAGCAGCCGGTAAACGTCATCTAACTGCTGCTGTGAAACCACATGGACAGTGCAGGTAAGACTGATATAACGACCAGCAGAACTTGCGCGCATCTCGACCTTCGTTGCATTAAAGGCCGGTACGATGGTTTGAATGAGCCCAATAATGGTCGCGGTGAAGCTATCTTCTGTGGCACCCATCACCTTAATCGGGAAATCGCAGGGAAACTCGATTAAAGGTAGGTGCTCTATCTGCTCTGGTGCTTGGTCTTCTGCCATCAGCGTGCCACTTATTGTATTAACAATTTAATTGAATCCCAGGCACGGCCTAAGAACCCAGCGGCTTCAATATCATTTGCGGCCACTAGAGGGCGCTCATCAATCACTTTGCCGTCCAAGCTAAATTTAATGCTGCCGACCACTTGGCCTTTTTTAATGGGTGCAAGCAACGGTTGCTTGCTAGCCATGACAGCCTTAACCTTCGCATAATCACCTTTAGCTAAAGTGATATATAGATCCTCGGCAACGGTAGTAGCCACTTTATTTTCAGCGCCCTTCCATACCTTAAGCTGGCTGATGGCTTGACCTTGCTTATACACTAAACTGGAATCAAAGAATTGGAAGCCATAATTTAGTAATTTTTGACTTTCTGTGGCGCGATCAGCGTCAGTCGCCGCACCTAGCACAACTGAAAGACGGCGGACACCGTCACGTTTGGCTGATGAAATTAAGCAGTAACCAGCTGATTCGGTATGGCCAGTTTTCATGCCATCCACACTAGGATCTAGCCATAACAAACGATTACGATTGGGTTGGGTAATATTGTTATAGCGATACTCTTTGGTTGAATATAGCCGCTGATAATCAGCAGGGAAATCATGTATCAGTGCCGTTGCCAGTAAAGCTAAGTCAGCTGCAGTGGTGTAATGTTGCGGATCTGGTAGGCCGGTCGCATTCATGTAATGGGTGTTTTTCATGCCTAATCGAAGCGCCTCTTTATTCATCATGTCAGCAAATAGTGGCTCCGTGCTAGCAATGCCTTCTGCTAACGCGATGGAGGCATCATTACCCGACTGAATAATCATGCCATGCAATAGCTCATCTACAGTCACTGGTTTGTTCGGCTCAATAAACATCTTAGAGCCTTCAACTTTCCAAGCTAACAAGCTCACGGGTAGGGTTTGTGTGAGTTGTAAGTGGCCATTTTTAACCGCTTTAAAACTTAAATAAGCCGTCATGATTTTGGTCAGCGACGCTGGGTCGACACGCATATCGCTATTTTGAGTCGCAATTATATGGCCACTGTTAAAGTCTTTAAGCAGGTATGCTTTCACTGCGAGGCTTGGTGGTGGCGGGATTTGTGCGCTCTCGGCAAAGCTGAGTTGTGCGAAACTTAAGCTAAAAACAGTGAAAGCCAATAGCGTGTTTTTAAGGTGATGGAAGCTGATTTTATGCATATTGTATAGGACTGACTTATTGATTTTGAACGATAGTAGCAATATTTAATTGCTTGCGAATTAGGGCTGCAGAAATATCTGCCTCTTCACGGCTACTGTAAGGCCCAAGCCTTACGCGGTAAAGGTCACCATTATACACCTTACCTACGGCTACATTTTCTGCTAATGGTAATCCCTGAATTTTCTTCTGCAACAGATCGCTATTGGCTTCCGTTTTAAATGCGCCGGCTTGCACGTAGTAGCCGACAGATTTGACGAGTGGTTCTGCTGGCGCTAAAGGCTTGGCGATGACATCGGCAGCCGGTTCAACCTTACCGCCCACCAACTTCTTCAGAGCTTCAGCGCTAGTATCAATGCTTTCCACCTCAACCAAGCCGCTACCTTGTCCTATCAATCTCAACTTGTAGGCAGCCGCGTAAGATAAATCAATCAGACGATCATGCTTGAATGGGCCTCGGTCATTAATGCGGACAATGACTGAGCGGCCATTAACAGGATTGGTGACTTTGACATAACTAGGCAGTGGCAAAATTGTGTGTGCGCCAGACATGGCATACATATCGTACACCTCACCGACTGATGTTTTTTTGCCGTGATAACGCTTGCCATACCAGGAGGCTACCCCTTGCTGCTTGTAAGGGGCATAACTGGTAAACGGGATATATTCTTGGCCCAAAGCAACGTAGGGTTTATTAGCGCGAGCGAGTAACGGCTCTGTTCTTAAGGTAGCATCGGGAATACCATCAATATCAGCAGGGGCGTCATCACCAGGACCGTCATCTAAATAATAACCACCAGCTCCGGGCTTAGCCAGGGCGCCTGGCACCTTAGCGTCAGGCTTTGTTGCGACGCCGCCACATGCCGCTAACAATAAAAAAGTTAAAATCGCAATATAGGCACGAAACTTTGTCATTAATTAGCCACCAGATTTTTATGCGTCTGTATGCTCATCAAAATACCAAAACTTAACAATATAGTTACCATAGATGTGCCGCCGTAACTAACAAGCGGTAATGGTACACCGACTACCGGCAAAATGCCGCTGACCATGCCCATATTTACAAACACATAGGTAAAGAAAGTGAGCGTAATACTCCCTGCCAATAGGCGAGAGAAAGTACTTTGCGCTTGCGAGGCAATTACCAAGCCGCGCATGATGATTAAACTAAATAATAATAGTAATAACAAGATACCCAGTAAGCCAAACTCTTCGCCAAATACCGCAAAAATGAAATCTGTAGTGCGCTCTGGTAAGAAGTCTAACTGAGCCTGCGTACCATTGAGCCAGCCCTTGCCAGCAATGCCACCAGAACCCAGTGCAATGATCGCTTGTATCGTGTGGTAGCCGGCGCCTAGGGGGTCTTGAGTCGGGTCGAGTAAAATTTCAATACGTCGGCGCTGGTAGTCATGTAACAGCGGCCAGAGTATGGGTGTAGAAGCTGCGAACAGCACGATGCCGCCCACCAACCACTTCCAACTCAACCCCGCTAAAAATAGTATATAAAAACCGGAGGCTGCCACCAATAAGGCCGTACCTAAATCTGGCTGCTTCATAATCAACATCACCGGGACCACCAACAACAATCCTCCAATAGCAAAGTCAGCCAACACGGGCTTGCTTTCTCGTTTAGAGAAATAGAAGGCCAGCATCATGGGCATGGCAATACGCATAATCTCAGAAGGCTGGATTTGCATCACCCCTAAATTTAACCAGCGCCGCGCACCATGGCTAATTGAGCCAAATAATGCGACGGCTATTAATAATAAAACACCAATCACATAGAGTGGCAGGGCAATACGCTCTAACTTAGTTGGACCAATATTGGCTGCACCCCACATAAAACCTAGCGCCACGATAATGTTAATACATTGCGCATACAACCGCTCAAAGCTTTGTCCAGATGCGCTATACAGCACAAACAATCCAACCAACATAGTCAGCAATAAACATGTCATCAGAAATGAGTCTATATGTTTACCAAGCGGCTTTAATAGTTTACTAATCATGTAACTCTTCCGGCGAAGGTGCGTTATTTCTAGCGGTGGATACTGATGGCTTTTTGTCTGCGCCAGCTGCTTCAACCTCTGGCACTTTACCTAACAGATAATAATCCATCACTTTCCTCGCAATCGGTCCTGCGGCAGAACCGCCATGACCACCGTTTTCAACAATGACGGCCAAGGCAATTGTAGGATTTTCAGCAGGCGCGTATGCGATAAATAAAGCATGGTCACGATGACGCTCATCAATACTACTGGCATTGTATTTCTCGTTCTGCCTTATGCCTACCACTTGTGCGGTCCCAGTTTTAGCGGCAATTGAATATGGTGCGTTCGCACCGATACTAGCGGCGGTACCCCCAGGCAACGTCACATTTACCATGCCGCGTTTTACTATCTCTAAATTTTCTGCGTTAATTGCAATTTTATCTTGAATCAGGGGGGCTATCACTAAGGGTTGACCCGTGATGGCTTTTTCAATTTTTGACACCAAGTGGGGCTTCATGGCCACACCATTATTAGCTAAAATCGCCGTCGCTTGCGCTAGCTGCATGGGCGTCACTAAGGTATATCCTTGACCAATGCCAGTAATCACTGTTTCACCTTGGTACCAGGGCTGCTTAAAGCGGCGTTGCTTCCAATCTGGCGTTGGCAACAAGCCAGCACTCTCGCCTTTAATATCTAAACCAGACAGACGACCAAAACCAAAATGGCTGACAAATGCGGCTAATTTCTCAATACCTAATTCCATTGCTAAGCCATAAAAAAACGTATCGCAAGAAATGGTAATTGCGCGCTGAATATCCACCATGCCATGGCCACCTGGCTTCCAGTCGCGATAGTGATGAGTGCTATTGGGCAATGTAAAAAAACCTGAATCCTGAATTGAAAACGGCGGCGTACGCTTACCATTTTCCAGCCCAGCTAAGGCCACAAAAGGTTTAAAAGTAGAGCCTGGCGGATAAATACCACGCAGAGGACGATTAATGAGGGGCTTATCCAGAGAGTCGTTCAGCGATTTCCAATTATCAACATCAATACCATCAACAAATAAGTTAGCATCAAAGGTTGGCATGCTCACAAAACTAAGTACTTCACCCGTTTTGGGGTTAATAGCCACCAAGGCGCCGCGACGATTACCAAATGCAGTTTCAGCAATTTCCTGCATTTTGCTATCCGCAGATAGAATCAGATTGTCACCAGGGGTTGGTGAAGTGCTTGATAACACGCGCACCGCATGGCCATCCGCATCAATTTCAACTTGTTGAAAACCGGTAGTGCCATGCAAATAGGTTTCGTAAAACTGCTCCAAACCACTTTTCCCAATATGGTCTGAGCCCTTGTAATTGGAAAGCTGATCGCTTTTCTCAAGGCCGACCAAGTCATTATCATTGATTCTTCCTATATAACCGACCATGTGCGAACCCAACTTGCCTAGTGGGTAGTGCCTAAATAGGCGTGATTTAATTTCCACGCCTGGAAAGCGGTAATGATTCACGGCAAACTTGGCTGCCTCCAACTCATTGAGATGGGTCCGAATCGGCAAACTTTCAAAATTACGGCTTTGTGCACGAAATTTATTAAAGCGCTTACGATCAAGCGCGCCAATTTCAACGAATTGGCTAAGTCCCGTAATAGTTGCTTCCAAATCTTTGACTTTTGATGGGGTGATCTCCAAGGTGTACACAAAGAAGTTGTGCGCTAGGACCACACCATTTTTATCAATAATTAAGCCTCGATTAGCGACGATAGGCACTAAAGAAATGCGATTGTTTTCAGCAAGGGTTTGGTAATGCGCATACTGCGCAATCTGCAGATAGAAAAAACGGAAAGCCAACAATACAAATAAACCGATGACGGCAAATGCGGTAAATCCTAGCCTAAGCTTGAAATGATATTGCTCATACAGATAGTCTTTAACTTCAGGGCGCATGTTTAACAATCGGACATAAAGTGATTATGTCCAGAATCAAGCGCCACTCGAGCGAGCGCCTGTTTTCAAGCCCAACATCAAGGCAATACGCCATAATAAAACGCCACTAATACTAGGCAAGAAATATTGCCAACCCGCTGGTTGCGAGCCCGTAAACATTTTCAAAACCAACAGGCTGATTTGTGAAGTTAACAGCAACAAAAATACATAAAGCAATTGTTGATAGTGATTAAACAGCACTAACCGACGTTGATATGTTGCTGCAAAAAATGCGGCGATTGTATAGGCCAAAGCATACTGACCAAACACACCGCCAGAGGCTAAATCCATCAGCAACCCTACGCCCCATGCAGTACCGATATTGCATAGATTCGGTGCTCGTATCATCCAGAAAATAATCACCAACAATAAAAAATCTGGGCGCAAAGTCAGACCTATCCCTGACCATGGCAACAAAATCGCAATGTAAGCGATCAATAATGATAAGCACAATGATTGAAGCTTACTGGGGTGCATGGGTTTTACTCGGATTATTAGTTGCTGGCGCGGGCTTAACGCGTATTTTTTTGGTTGACGGTTTAGGCGTTGTAATCACTTCATCACCCTCCCACATCTCGCTATGCGCCAAGCTGACCAACAATACTTGACTATGATTTTCCACACCTCCCGTCGGCACGCCAACGATGCGCGCAAACGGTGAATCTGCACTAATTTTAACTTCTGTCACGCTTGCGACTTTAAGGCCGGCAGGGTAAACACCATCAATACCAGAGGTTACCAACACATCACCACGGCGAATATCCACATTGGCGGGCAGGAATGGTAAATCCAAGGTTTGGTCACGCCCATGACCGAAAGCAATGGCGCGCAAACCGTTACGCTCCACCTGAATCGGGATTGCCAGCGAGGTGTCCGTTATCAACGTCACTTCGCTACTGCCGCTGTAAGTGCGGGTCACTTGACCAATCACGCCGACTGCATCGACTACCGCTGCGCCTGCCACTACGTGATCGTTGTCTCCTCGATTAACAATGACTTTCTTAGTGAATGGATCACGCCCAATATGCACAATTTCACCCACAATACTGCTTTCTTCCAAAGCTTTGTTGGCTTGCAACAAATTTCGCAAATGCTCGTTCTCCAACATTAAGGTACTTAATCGTTGCAGGGCAGCGTCTTGTTTTAGTAACTGTTGTTTAAATTGTCGATTTTGATTTAGTAGATTGTGATGGGCAGTGAAGTACTCATCGGTATTTCGATAAAGCTGGGTTGGCGCGTTTGCCACCGTCTGTAAAGGCTGCAGTAAAGCGACCAAATCTTGACGTAAGGCAGTGAGATATTGCAACCTAGAATCGGTGGCAATAAGCGCTATTGATAGTGCGGAAAAAAATGCTAACCGCGCAAAGCTACTCGGGCCCCGCACAAAAAACGCGGGGGCGGGCTGCTGTTCAAGTTTATGATTAAAGCCTTTGATCATGTTTAAGCGATGCCGATTATCTCTGTTAGCTAAATCTAGGCTGGTTAAATTGTGACACTTAAAAAAATAGACAGTGACTGCCCTTAGATTTCTTTAATGAAATTAGGCCGCGAACGGCCTAAAATCTAATGCTAATCACAGATTATTCGTAAGCAAATATACTGCCCAACTTATCCATTTCCTCAAGAGCACGACCACATCCACGCGCTACACAGGTCAGCGGATCTTCAGCCACGATTACCGGCAGGCCAGTCTCTTCGACTAAAAGACGATCAAGATCACGCAACAATGCACCACCCCCGGTCAGTACCATGCCTTTTTCGGCAATATCTGCACCTAACTCAGGAGGGGTTTGCTCTAACGCAGACTTAACAGCGCCAACAATGGCATTTAAAGGCTCAGTTAATGCTTCTAGAATCTCATTGCTAGAAATCGTAAATTTACGCGGCAAACCTTCAGCCAAGTTGCGTCCAGTGACTTCCATTTCTAATACTGTTGAGCCTGGAAATGCAGATCCAATTTTCTTTTTAATAGCTTCAGCTGTAGGCTCAGAGATTTGCATGCCATAGTTACGACGAATGTAATCAATAATAGCTTGGTCAAACTTATCACCACCCACGCGCTCAGATTTTGCGTAAACAATACCGCCAAGTGAAATCACGCCCACTTCTGTTGTACCGCCGCCAATGTCTACCACCATCGATCCGGTCGCTTCAGAAACTGGCATGCCAGCACCAATCGCCGCAGCCATTGGCTCCTCAATCAAAAATACTTGCTTAGCACCAGCCCGCTCGGCTGACTCTTTAATGGCACGGCGCTCTACCTGGGTAGAGCCTACAGGTACGCAAATAATGATACGTGGGCTAGGTGAGAACCAACGTGAATCATGCACACGGCGAATAAAATACTTAAGCATTTGTTCTGTTATGGTGAAATCGGCAATAACGCCATCTTTCATTGGGCGAATTGCTTGAATATTGGCCGGCGCACGTCCGAGCATACCCTTGGCTTCAGCGCCAACCGCTAGCAGAATTTTTTTACCGTTAGGGCCACCATCAAGTCGAATCGCGACGACTGAAGGCTCATCTAAAACGATGCCTTTGCCACGCGCATAAATAAGGGTATTGGCCGTGCCTAAGTCAATGGCAAGATCGTTTGAAAAATAACTATTTAAAGAACCGAACATTTTGTTTTTCCTGTGGATTGTTGCTTGGTTAAGGCCAGCCGCCCGCTTAATCTTTGAGTACAATAAAGGCACGCTTAAAACAAGGTATAATACCCGAAATTGTGTTAGAAATTAAGATGTAATCGCATGTTGTTAAGAAACAAAAGTATTCAAACATCACAACATCCTTAAATTCATCTAACCGCACCCATTAAATTTTGGATTTTTCCAACATGGCTCTGAGTATTGAAGATATTAAAAAAATTGCGCACCTAGCGCGTATTGAGGTCAGCGAAAGCGAAGCGACTGCTACCTTAAGTAAACTCACCGGGATTTTAGGCCTGATTGAGCAAATGCAAGCTGTGGATACCACTGGCATTGTGCCCATGTCGCATGCCCAAGAACTTCATCAGCGTCTACGCGATGATGTCGTGACAAAAAGCAATCAGCGCGAGGCTTTTCAAAAAAATGCACCCGTCTTGGGCAACGGATCCACACAGCCAGCGGTCGCGGGTGGCCTTTACCTTGTTCCTAAAGTCATCGAATAAAATCAATCAATAAAGTTGTCGAATTATGATAAATAGCAGCCTAAAACAGCTTGCCAGTATGTTGCAAGCTAAAAAAATATCTAGCGTTGAACTTACGCAAAGCTTCCTTACCCGCATCACGCAATACAACCCCAGCATCAATGCATACATTGCCTTAGATGAAGCGAAGACCTTGGCGCAGGCCAAAGCTGCTGATGTGCGCATTGCAGCTGGCAATGCAACTGCACTGACTGGCATCCCTCTAGCGCAAAAGGATATTTTCTGTGCCCAAGGCTGGAAAACCACTTGCGGCTCAAAAATGTTGGCGAATTTTATTGCGCCTTACGATGCGCACGTGATCACGCAGTTTAATCAAGCCGGTGCGGTGAATTTAGGTAAAACCAATATGGATGAGTTTGCCATGGGGTCTTCTAATGAAACCAGTTATTTTGGTGGCGTTAAAAATCCATGGAGCTTTGATCGTGTCCCTGGCGGTAGTAGCGGTGGTAGCGCAGCGGCCGTAGCCGCTCGCTTGTGTGCAGCAGCAACGGGCACTGATACCGGCGGCTCAATACGCCAACCAGCTTCACTTTGTGGACTGACCGGATTAAAACCAAGCTATGGCGTAGTGTCACGTTACGGCATGATTGCCTTTGCTTCCAGCCTGGATCAAGCCGGCCCAATGGCCAAAAGCGCAGAAGACTGCGCCTTGATGATGAACGTAATGGCCGGTTTTGATGAGCGCGACTCCACTAGCCTTCAACGTGATAAAGAAGATTACAGCCGTGAACTCAACAAGCCGCAGACTGACCAGCCTTTACTTGGTCTAAAAATCGGGTTACCTATGGAGTTCTTTGCTGAAGGTTTAGACGCGAGCGTGGCGCAAGTGATTACCGCAGCAATTGATGTGTATAAAAAACTAGGTGCGCAGATTATTGATATTTCGCTTCCTAATACCGGCTTGTCAATTCCAGTATATTACGTCCTAGCACCAGCAGAAGCATCAAGCAATTTATCTCGCTACGATGGCGTGCGCTATGGCCACCGCGCTGCTGAATATGCCGATCTTAACGATATGTACAACAAGAGTCGCGCTGAGGGATTTGGTGCCGAGGTGAAGCGCCGTATCTTAATCGGAACCTACGTACTGAGTGCTGGTTATTACGATGCCTACTATCTAAAAGCCCAACAAATTCGACGCTTAATCGCCCAAGATTTCATCGAAGCTTTTAAACAATGTGATGTGATTATGGGTCCAGCTGCACCATCGACTGCCTTTAAAGCTGGAGAGAAAGTGGACGATCCAGTCGCCATGTATTTGCAAGATATCTACACAATATCGACCAACTTAGCTGGCCTACCTGGCATGAGTTTACCTGCTGGGTTTGCACAAACTAAAGACGCTCCAGCCTTACCAGTAGGATTGCAAATTATAGGTAATTATTTTGATGAAGCGCGTATGCTTAATGTCGCGCATCAGTATCAACAAGTCACAGACTGGCATCAACAAATGCCTGATTTGAAACGCGCATAAGGCTAGAAATAATATGGAATGGGAAGTCGTCATCGGGTTAGAAACACATACCCAACTACAAACGAATACGAAAATTTTTTCGGGCGCGCCAATTAAATACGGTGCCGAACCCAATACACAAGCATGCGAAGTCAGTATTGCATTACCTGGCGTACTGCCAGTACTGAACAAACAAGCCGTAGAGTGTGCGATTAAATTTGGCTTGGCAATCAATGCTGAAATTGCACCACGCTCGGTATTTGCGCGTAAAAATTATTTTTATCCAGACCTGCCTAAAGGCTACCAAATCAGCCAATTTGAATTGCCAGTGGTCGGCAAGGGCGCTGTAACCATTCAAGTGCCAGCACAGGGCAAAAAACCAGCCTATGAAAAAGTAATCAATATCACCCGCGCGCATTTAGAAGAAGATGCTGGGAAATCGGTACATGGCGCAGTAGAAGGCATGAGCGGCATTGACTTGAACCGTGCCGGCACACCATTATTAGAAATTGTGACTGAGCCAGACATGCGCTCAGCCGCCGAAGCAGTGGCCTATGCCAAACAGTTGCACGAACTAGTGCAGTGGATTGGCATTTGCGATGGCAATATGCAAGAAGGTAGCTTCCGTTGTGACGTCAACGTATCTGTGCGTCATAAGGGCAGTGAAAAACTAGGAACTAGGCGTGAAATTAAGAACCTGAATTCTTTTAAATTTATGCAGCAAGCTATCGAATATGAAACACGCTGGCAGATAGAAACGCTGGAAGACGGCGGGTCCATTCATCAAGCCACTGTGTTATTTAACCCAGATACTGGCGAAACGCGTGCTATGCGTAGCAAAGAAGAGGCTAACGATTACCGCTACTTCCCAGATCCTGATTTATTACCTTTAATGATTTCTGCTGAAGATAAGGCGCGCGTGCAGGCTAGCATGCCTGAGTTGCCGGAAGCAATGAAAGCCCGATTTGAAGCTGAGTATGGATTATCTAGCTATGATACTGGCGCGCTCACTAGCTCACGCGGCTTGGCAGATTACTTTGTAGCCGCCGTAAAAGCGGGCGCCGAGGCTAAGCAAGCGGCAAACTGGGTCACAGGGAATGTCTCTGCTAAACTGAATGCCGAAGATAAAAGCATTTCCAGTTCAGCGGTTGCAGCTGAAGCCCTCGCGCAATTACTCCAACGCGTTGCTGACGGCACCATTTCCAACAATGCAGCCAAAGAAGTATTTGAAGCCATGTGGATTGGGGAAGGTAATGCTGACGCAATTATTGAAGCCAAAGGACTAAAACAAATGTCTGATAGTGGTGCTGTTGAAGCCATTATTGACGAGGTTTTAACAGCCAATGCCGCCATGGTGGAAGAGTACAAAGCCGGTAAAGAAAAAGCCTTCAATGCCCTAGTCGGACAGATTATGAAGGCGTCTAAAGGCAAGGCCAACCCAGCGCAGGTCAACGACTTGTTGA
>Ga0214216_1000621_pt1 | contig 11554 bp, 12 predicted proteins | sample TroBogypolimnion_12_FD_153054 | JGI IMG/M metagenome (GOLD analysis project Ga0214216, IMG submission 153054) | Freshwater microbial communities from Trout Bog Lake, WI - 27JUN2007 hypolimnion | ecosystem: Environmental > Aquatic > Freshwater > Lake > Hypolimnion/Profundal zone | place: Trout... | reverse complement strand
ATTTTTTATTTGATTTCTGAGAGCAGCTGGCAAAAAGGGATTAAACAATATCAAAAAATCGAAGAAGAAATTTCCAGCGCCTTAGAAGTTAAAGCCAAAGAAGAAGGGGGGGAGTTAGTTCAAGTTAAAACCGATTCGGATGAAGGCGTTAACGATGAAGATATAAATAGCGCTCCGGTTTCTAAGATTGTATCAGTTATTATTCGCCATGCCGTTGAAGCTCGAGCTTCGGATATCCATATTGAACCGTTTGCTAAAGAAAGCCGGGTCAGGTATCGTATTGATGGTATTTTACACACTTCGCTAACATTGCCTAAGAGCATTCACGCGGCGATTATCGCTCGTATTAAAGTGCTGGCCAAACTTAAATTAGATGAAACTCGGGTGCCGCAAGACGGCCGTATCCGCTTGATTATTAATGGCCGCGAGATTGATTTCCGTGTTTCCACTTTACCGCTGGCTTCGATGGAAAAAGTGGTAATGAGAATTTTAGACAGTAATCGCGGGACACCAACGCTAGAGTCGCTGGGTTTTAATGCTAATACCTCGGCTTGTATCCGCCGCGGTATGAAAAAAACCAGCGGTATTTTGCTAGTTACCGGTCCGACCGGATCGGGAAAAACGACTACGCTTTATTCAGTGCTAACGGTACTAAATCAGGAGAATGTTAATATTTCCACTTTGGAAGATCCGGTGGAATATGAAATTAAAGGTGTTAATCAGGCGCAAATCAGGCCGAATGTCGGTTTTACTTTCGCCACGGGTTTACGATCACTACTACGTCAAGATCCAAACATTATTATGGTGGGAGAAATTCGTGATGAGGAAACGGCGGAGCTGGCGATTAACGCCGCTCTAACCGGACACTTAGTATTATCAACTTTGCATACTAATGATGCGCTGGGCACTATTTTCCGTTTACTTGATATGAAGGTGGAATTTTTTTTGCTGGCTTCAACTTTGAAAACGGTGGTGGCTCAACGTTTAGCCAGACAGCTCTGTAATAATTGTAAACAGCCCACCGAGCTATCAGCGGAAGAGTTAGCGGATATCACTCAGGAACTGAGACTTATTCCAGAATCGATTCTAAAATTGGAAGTCGCTGATTTTACAACGGTTGATGATTTTTTAAAGAAGATGGTTTTTTATAAAGCGGTGGGGTGTTCCCATTGTGAGAGCACCGGTTATTTGAGTCGAACTTCCGTGTCGGAAGCGATTGAGATTAATGATGCTTTAAGACAGAGCATTAATAATGGGAGTAAAGACCTGACTTTAGAAGTAATTAAGAAAAGCCAAGATTTTATTTCAATTAGGCAAGACGGTTTTCTAAAAGCCGCCAAAGGAATAACTACCATTGAAGAAATTTTAAGAGTTATTGAAAGTTAATTTAAATTTATTTATGCCAATTTTTCGCTATCAAGCTCATACTAAAAAAGGTAAGGTTAAATCCGGAATCGATATCGGTTTAAATGAAGCGGATTTAGTCGCTCGTTTTCGGCGCAAAGAAATGGAAATCTTTTCTTTGGTGCCGGCGGAAAATGATTTAGCCACCAAAATAAAACTGTTTATTGAACGCTCGAATACGAAGGACCTGGTAATTTTTTCCCGCCAGTTTTCGGTCATGATTTCGGCTAACGTTCCGGTGGTGGAATCGCTGCTGATTTTAATTGAACAGACAGAAAATTTTTCGCTGAAAAATATGATTGCCGATATCGCTTTTGAAGTTGATGCCGGTTCGCTGCTGTCAGATTCTTTTGAAAAGAGACCGGAAGTCTTTTCTAATTTTTTTGTTAATATTATCCGGTCCGGAGAAACTTCCGGCAAACTGGATGAGGTGCTTAATTATTTAGCCGATGAAATGGAAAAAAGCTATGATATGGCTTCTAAAGTTAAAGGGGCGATGATTTATCCGATTTTTATCTTAGCCGGTTTGGTCGGCGTGGCGATTGTCTTAATGGTTTATGTGATTCCTAATTTAACTTCGGTGCTGACGGAATCGGGCGCGGACTTGCCGATTTCCACTCGGATAGTTATTGCTACTTCCGATTTTTTAACCAAGTATTTATTATTGATATTTTTGGCGTGTATTGGTTTGGGTTTTCTGCTGCGCTTGTATTTAAAAACTTATAATGGCCAGCGTAACTTGGATATTGTTAAGCTGCGGATGCCGATTTTTGGCACGCTCTTTAAGTATATCTATCTGATGCGTTTTACCCGGTCGCTATCAACTTTGCTTAAAGGGGGTGTGACAATTACTAAGAGTTTAGAAATCGTGGCGGATGTGGTCAGTAATGTGATTTATAAGGAAATTATTTTAGCGACCTTAGAATCAATTAACGATGGCAACCCGCTCTCGACGGTGATGGAAAACGAAGCGACAATTCCCAAAATGGTGCCGCAAATGTTAGCGGTCGGTGAACGTACCGGTAAAATTGATGTGGTGCTGGATAAGATTACCGAATTTTATAGCCGGGAAGCGGATAAGATGCTGGCTAATTTAAGCACTTTAATGGAACCGGTAATTATGACGATTATGGGCATCGGCGTGGGTATTATGGTGGCGGCTGTTATTATGCCGATGTATAACATGGCGAGCCAGTTCTAGCTCTTGTGGCGTTTAACCAATATGATATACTTTATAAGTATTCTAATTTATATACTAAAATAAATAGTTTAAAAAAACTTTATGAAGAAAAAAGGTTTCACATTAATCGAATTGCTGGTGGTAGTTGCCATTATTGGCCTACTGGCTACTTTATCGATTGTAGCATTAAACAATGCCCGGGCCAGAGCTCGCGACGCTAAGCGGGTGGCCGACGTCAAACAAGTGCAAACTGCTTTAGAGCTTTATTATAATGATAATGGCTCTTACCCAGCCACAATTCCGACTTCAGGTGTGACAATTGCTAGTGGTACGACCGTTTATATGAATCAAATCCCAGTTGCGCCGACTCCATTCGATGGCGGTTGTACAGCGGGTAATAATGCTTATGTTTATGCCGGTACGGCCCAGACTTACACTTTGACTTATTGTTTAGGTTTTGCCACTGGCGGTTTAACGGCCGGTTTTGGTACGGCGACTCCCGCTGGTATCAGATAATATTTTTGTCTAATTTAAGAATCAAGCATTTTAAAAAAGTGCTTGATTTTTATTTTTTATAAATTAGTTATTGCCACTGACTAAAAAATGATATATAATTTAGGTGTAATATTTTTTTAATAAGACAGTATGCACAAAAAAGGTTTCACCTTGATTGAGTTGTTAGTGGTCGTGGCAATTATTGGTCTGCTGGCCACGCTATCAATGGTGGCTCTAAATAACGCCCGCGCTCGATCACGTGACGCTAAGAGAGTTGCCGATGTCAAGCAATTACAAACGGCTCTCGAACTTTATTTTAATGACCAGGGTACTTATCCCTCAACTGTGCCGACTTCCGGAACGACGATTGCCAGTGGTACTGTTGTTTATATGAATAAGGTCCCGACCCCACCACTACCTGTTGACGGCACTTCCTGTCCCGCTAATCCGACTAATTATACTTATGGTCAAACTGATTCGGGCAGATCTTATACAATCGCTTATTGCTTAGGAAATACCACCGGCGGAATTGCGGGTAACGTGGTGTCGACGGCTACCCCAGCTGGCATTAAATAATTTATTTAAAAAATTTAAAACATTTCTAATAATTGTTTTAATCTAACTATCTTAATATGAACAAGAAAAAAGGTTTCACATTAATCGAATTGCTGGTAGTAGTTGCCATTATCGGCCTACTAGCTACTTTATCGATTGTAGCGTTAAACAACGCTCGTGCTCGTGCTCGTGATGCTAAAAGAATCGCTGATATCAAGCAGATTCAAACGGCTTTAGAACTTTATTACAATGATTGGGCCACTTACCCAGCCGCAATGAGTTCAGGAAGTGCTATTTCTAGCGGGACGACTATTTATATGAATCAGGTGCCAAATGCGCCGACTCCATTTGATGGTTCTTGCACAGCGCTTAACAACGTTTACACTTACGCGGTTACTGGTGGCGCTTCACAAACTTATACTTTAACCTATTGTTTAGGTAATGCGACTGGTGGCGTGACGGCTGGTTTCGGCACAGCGACTCCGGCTGGTATCAGATAATATTTAATCTTTAGTTAAATTTAAAAATCAAGCGCCTCAAAAACGCTTGATTTTTTTTGTGGCCGTTACCATCTGGGATTTTCTTTTGCCAAAAAAATCGGTATAATGAAAGTATGAAAGTTTTACCTTTGCTGAATAAAAAAGTTGTTCAGGAGTTTTTGGAAATAGCGGCGCCCAGTTCAGGGGCGGAGTTTTTGGCGTCACTTGAGTGGGCCGAAGTCTTAAAAAAGGAAGGGGTTAGAGTGGAGACCCTCGGTGTTTATCATGATAACCAAGAATTAGTCGCGGTTTTTAACTTAATCTACCAGCGTTTTAGGGCCGCTTATTCACCGCGGGGTCCGGTTTTTAAAGAGAACTTATCTAAGGATGAAGAAGCTGAAATTTGGCAATTTTTAGTCGCTGATTTAAAAAATAAAGCCCTAATTTTTTGGCGCGTTGAGCCTCAAGCCGCTTTGCCCGAAGATTTATCTGTTAAAAAAGTTAAAAATTTACAGCCCCAAGAAACTTTGATGCTTGATTTAGATTTAAGCGAGACGGAGCTATTGCATAATTTTCATCCAAAGACGCGCTATAATATTAAATTGGCCGAGAAGAAAGGGGTAATAATTAGCGAAGGGTCTAGTTCAACCGATTTTGAAAATTTTTGGTCTTTAATGACTGAGACCGGTCGGCGCGATGCTTTTAAAATCCATAGTAAAAATCATTATTTAACGCTAGCGACAGCTAATCCTAGTTTTATCAAATTATTTGTGGCCCGAGCCGGCGACCAGACAGTTGCGGCCGGCCTGTTTGCTTTTTACGGCGACAAGGTGACTTATTTGCACGGCGCTTCTTCCTATCAAAATCGGCCACTGATGGCGCCTTATCTTCTGCAGTGGACTTTAATTAAAAAAGCGCGGGCGCAGCATTATAAATATTATGATTTTTACGGCATTGATGCGCTCAAATGGCCGGGGGTCACGCGGTTTAAATTAGGTTTTTCCGGTTTTTCGGTGGCTTATGCCGGCACGCATGATTTGATTTTTAATCAGACAAAATATCATTTCTATAATTGGCTTAAAAAAGTTAAACGCTTCTTATGATTGAAATTACTAATACCACTAAATTTAAGATAAATAAAAAACAGTTAACTAGCTTAAGCGAGGCGTTTTTACAAACTTTTAAAAAAAGCCATGTAGATGTTTCCCTGGCGATTGTGGGCGATACGCAAATTAAAAAACTTAATGATAAATATCGCGGACACAAAACTACAACCGATGTCTTGTCTTTTGCCGGGGCGGAATGGGAAGGGAATCTGCTGGGTGAAGTGATTATTAACCCTCGCGAAATCAAGCGCTTGCATAAGTATCGCGAGATTTTGGAGCTAGCCGGTTTTAAATATCCGCCGGCCAAACTTAAAGCGGCGGAAAATTATTTATTTTATTTCATCTTGATTCACGGTCTCCTGCATTTAATCGGCTATGATGATGAGATGGAGAGCGACCGTCTACAAATGTTAAATATCGGCCGCGATTTTTTAAGCAAACATGGTATAATGTGATTATGACTAACTCGGTTTTAAAAATATCAATCCTGTTTTCCGTATTGATGGCGGTTTTTTTGTTGTCGCCGGTTAAGTCAGCTAAGGCGGCTACGACTGATAATATTCGCGGCCTAGCTTATAACAGTTTGTATGGCTATATCAGCTTTAACTGTCTGGATGATGATTTTTCCGGCCGTTTTCCTTTTACTTTCCCCTTTACTTTTAATATTTTAGCTTGTGCGACCAATAATCATGGAGTTAATTTAAGCGCTAATAATATTTTTTCCGGCGATGCTTGGAATACTTTTTTAGGAACAATTACTTTTAATAGCACTTCGACACCACCGGATGGCGGCGCTTTTAGGTCTAACTGTGAAGTGAGCGTGGCTACCAGCACGGCTTGCTATCGGGAAGTTGATCGGAAAATTTATGGTTACATGCGCGTAGTTTCCACCGGTGAATGGATTAATTTAAATGATTCGTCAGTACTGCCAACGGCGGGTATTACTAATTATAATGATCCGACGCCGGGAATTTTTTCCGGTTATGCCAGTTCGAGCTTTGGCGCCATTAGTTTTAACTGCACCAATGATGGTTCTTGCAGCACCAATAATTATGACGTAAAAATTGGTCCGACCGAAATTAGGCAGATGACGGCGCCTAATTGGGATAGCGTTTCCGCTTGCGCTAATGGAGCGCAGCACGCCGTTTTGAAATGGAGCCGGCGCAGCGGTACGCAAACGGCTTATGAACTGATCGTGAGTACCGCTAATAGCACTAGTACCGGGGTAATTGTTGATACCGGTAAAGTGAGTAATAATGCGACTCAATATTATTTTACGCCGCCGTCATATGACACGCCATATTATTGGTTTTTAAGATTATGGGATGACACGGATACGCCGATTGCGTGGCGGCAATTTAATACCAACGGAACTAAGGATTGGATCACGGATAACTTTACGCGAAATTCTCAAATTGGCAACTTACAAACCTTTACCAGTTACCGGCACGAATTTCCCCTGCCGAGTTTTACTTGGAGTCCGACGCAGATTGTTGTCGCCACTACCTCTAATAGTTTTATCAGCAATTCATCTTATTATACGGATGCTAACTCCTTGCAAACTTGCAGTGGCGTGTGTTCTTATAATTGGTCGGTGAGCGATGCGGGGGCAGTGATAACCGGCACTACTTCACCGTCGACTAGTATTTTGTTTACGCGGGCGACTAATACGTCGGTGACTTTGTCGGCGACAGATGATGACACTTACACTTGTTCAACTTCGACTCTTTTAGATGTTAATTTTTTATTGCCGACTTGGAAAGAGGTTAAAGCTCAATAATTTTTTATGAAAAAAACAGGTTTTACCATGATTGAACTAATCGTTTCGGTGGCAATTATTGCGATGGTTACCGGGATTTTTTTAACCAATTACAGTTCAGCTAATCGTCGGACAGATTTGACAATGACTGCTCAGAAACTGGTAACTAATATCCGTTTGACGCAGAATTATGCTTTGGGCTTAGCGCGTTACGGCGCCTCGGGTTCAACTAATGTGCCGGCGGGCGGCTGGGGTCTGCATTTTGATTTACAAAATTACGGCAACAATCGTTATCTCATTTTTGCTGATGATGACGGTGATAATGTTTATGACAGCGGCACCGAAGATATAACTAGCTACGGTGCGCAAATTACGACCCTGCCAACTAATATCGTGATTGATTCACTGTCAACCGGCAACTCGGCGGATGTGACTTTTTTGCCGCCGGATCCGATTACAACTATTACCGGTTCCTCGGCGACCAGTTCGCAACTGAGCATTGTGTTAAGAGATACAAAAACCAACGCCACTAAGACGGTGCAGGTTAATTTTTTAGGTTTAGCGGAAGTGATTAATTGATATGAAATTATTTAAGAATCTAAAAATTAAATCCGGATTTTCACTAATTGAAATTTTAGCGGTTTTATTCGTGGTGACAACTTCGCTTTTAGGCGTAGTGTCCTTAGTAACGCAAAATATTCAAGTCCAAAGCATTAATCGCAATAATTTAATCGCTTCGAGCTTAGCTCAAGAGGGAATTGAACTGATCCGCCAAACCAGAGATTCTAATTGGCGGGCGAGCGTGGCCTTTGACACTAATTTAGCTCCCGGTTCTTACCGCATTGATTATCGGCAGAATACGCCAACTTTAATCGGCACTGCTTCGGAAGCCCAGCTTTATCTGCAGAACGGTTTTTATATAAATAATAACGGCGGCGATACGGGGCTCACGCCGACTATTTTTACCAGGCAAGTTTTTTTGGATGAACCCAGCGGTTATTTGGGCTCGCCGCTACAAGTCCGCGTGGTGGTTTCTTGGACAGATCGCGGCAAGCCTTATAATTATGAGCTGAGAACTTTACTTTTTGATTGGCGCTAAAAAATATGAAAAAAAAATTAGACAAGCCCGGATTTTCTTTGATTGAAGTCTTAGTCGCAACTTCGCTGTTTGTGATTATTATCGTGGCTTCGCTTAATGTTTTCAAATTAGTAATCGATAGCCAGAGAAGCGCCATCGCCACGCAGAATGTTGAAGAGAGCCTGAAATATTTTTTAGAAGTAACTGGTAAAGAAATTAGGATGGCCAAGCGCAACGATGGACTATGCAGCGGCTTAGCGAGTACGGACATCTACGCCTTAGTCAATAATAATTTAACTTTTAGAAATTATCATGACCAATGCGTGACTTATTCTTTAGAGGCGGGCCGCTTTAAGATTACGCGCGACGCGAATTTCGGCTATGTGACGCCGGCGACAATTACCGTTGATGAACTTAATTTTGTGTTGCGTGCCGAGGGCGGTGCTAATAATTCACAGCCGACGGTAACGATGGAATTTTTGGCGCACGCACCGGGCAAGGATAGCGCGAAATCGGTAATGAGAGTACAGACGACTTTGACCTCAAGGTATTATTTAACCAATTGATTTATGAATCTGAAAAAAAATAATAAAAATATTTTTCAAAAGGGAAGCGCTCTCCTGCTAACTCTTTTTCTGGTTTCAGGAATTATGATTGTCGCTTTTGCGGGCTCTTATATTATTGTTTCCGGTTTACGTTCGAGTGGTTTGCAGTATGATTCTTCCCGAGCTTACTACACCGCTGAGAGCGGAGCGGAGTATTCTCTAATGCGGGTCCGGAAAATGTCCGACTTTGATATTAGAGATTTTACCGTCCAGGATTTACTGGATATTATCTTAGGCTTTTTGGGAGGAAATTCTAAGGCCATGCCTAATTCCTATCCGGCTTATTTTACCATTGGCTATAAATCTTGGATGCCAATTGTTTTGACCTCCACTGGGACTTATGGCTCAACACAAAGAAGCGTGGAGATAAGTTTTTAATTTAAGAGTTGTTGATTGTATTTTTCGAGTTCATTTCTGACTTTTTCTTCCATTTTTTGATGGGTGATAGCGCCAGGATTATTTAAAATTTTCCTTTCATTAAAAATTAGAAACTTATCTAATTTTATAATCCAATCTTTCATATACAACGGTCTTTCTTCGACGCTTTGCAGCTCGGCAAAAGACAAAAATTGCTCAACTAGTAAATTAAGCCTTTTGAGTTCTCGTTCGGCCAGATAGTTTTTAGCGATTTCCGCCTGATCTCGGGTAATTATTTCTCCTTTAAAATTAGTTAAGCCTAAATTTTCTTTTTGACTATCAATTCGATTATTAACAATTTCGGCCGCCGTTAATCCGGTAATGGCGTAGTGGAATTTATTTTGAATTAGACCAAAAAATCTTCGGGCGTAGTTTAATTTAGGATTATAATCAACGCTAGTGGCAAAAATATCTCTAACTTTTTGATAAAAATTAGTTTCCGAGGTTCTAATAATCCTGATTCTTTCCTCTAATTCTTGAAAATAGCTTTTTTGGGTTCGGTCGCCAGCCAGACGCGAATCATCCATCACAAAACCTTTGATCAGATATTCCTTTAGTTTTTGAGTGGCCCAGATGCGGAATTTTGTTCCACGAACTGAATTTACGCGGTAACCGACGGAGATAATAGCATCTAAATTATAGAGCTTAATCTTGTAATTTTTACCATCATTGCCAGTATGTCGGAAAAACCGACATACTGAATTTTCCGAAAGCTCTCCATCTTTAAAAATGTTGCTTATATGTTCGGTGATAGTGGACCGACCTTTGCCAAAGAGTTTTGATATTTGACTCTGACTCAGCCAAAGAGTTTCGTTTTCCAATTTAACTTCAATTTTAGTTTGGCCAGTGGCATCAGTATAGATAATAATTTGGTTGTTTTTGCTAGTCATAATTTTATAATTAATTATTACTAAATCAGTTTAACAAATGGGTGATGAATAAATCTTAAAGTTTTTATTTAGCATCAGTAACCGCCAAGGATTCCTTGGTAGTTGAATTTTTAGCCTTTAACTTATTCTAAAGGACTATCCAAGGGATAGTCTTTTATGATGCGAGTGCTATTTAAAATTAATTAGACTACGGAAAAATTTTTAAGTCCGTCTTTTATTTCTTTGGCGGTTAATTCATTTCCGGAAAACCCTTTAAAATAAGGCTTAAAATCACTTCTAAAACCTTTGCGCGACCGCCTAAAAATTGGTATAATTTAGTTAGTTGTAAGAGGCAGATTAGAAGAGCCTATGCTTAAAGAAAACAACAAGAAAAACCCCATCCGGAGCCTGACTAAGGTCTGGCTTTTTGTTTTACTCTTAGCCAGTTCTTTTTTGTTTGGTGGCAGTTCGTCGGCCACTAATAATTATAATAAATTGGCCACCAGCACACTTACGGCCGCGGAGTGGAATAATTTGGTTAATGATTTTGTTAACACCTGGCAGACGGATTCAATCGTTGGTCCTTTGGGAATCGGGACAACTAATCCGTTATATTCTTTAGACGTTAATGGTACCGGTAATTTTAATCAGCCGGTGATTGTGGGAACGCCAACGGCGGCTAATCAAGCGGCGACTAAAAATTATGTGGATTCAATTATCGGTGGCGGCTCCGGTTCAACAGTTGGTTATTGGGCAATGAATGGAACAAATATTAATAATTCTAATGCGGGGAATGTGGGTATTGGGAAAACGAATCCAACATCAATTCTAAACATTCATAAATTTACTGCAGGCGCAAACTGGTCAAATGCAAATCAATTATATATACAAGGTGATAATTGGGGAGGCACAACAGGGGTATCTGATAAATACGGGCTTGAAATTGGATATAATTATGACTGGAGTGTTTCTACTGGCTCAGGAGGAGGTAGGTTGCAATCTTATGTTCACAATAACCCTTCTACATTATTACTTAATCCAGAAGGCGGCAACGTCGGAATTGGAACGACTACACCGGTGGCCAATTTGGATATCTATAAATCATCATATGGTTCTACTCCTTTGTCTGTCTATGATGGATATTATCGCTATAATTTTGGCGGTAGTAGCGCGGGGTCTGCCGGACCAAACAATAACTATTTGTCGATTTACAAATATGGCAGCGTGGCTCATATAAATTATGGGAACACGCCTCTTTATTTTGATTCTGGCGCTACGCCAACAACAACTGTTGCTTTCTCGGCGGCCGGAAGTGTCGGAATTGGAACTACGAACCCCACTCGTTCATTACAAGTTCAACAAACAAGCACTAGTTCTCCGGCTTTTATGGTTGGTGGTGGTTTTGCTCGAGGGCCAAGAATTCAAACTTATGGCCTAGATTCGGATTCTTCTGCTTGGATGGGATTAGGAACTGATATGGCCGGCGGTCCTTATGAGCATAGTATTTATTATCCAGGCACTGGTTCTGGAAAAATAACTTTTGGAACATTTAATGGTTCAACTTACTCAGAAAAAATGCGGTTGGATGCCTTGGGAAATTTAGGTAT
>Ga0214216_1000597_pt1 | contig 11886 bp, 11 predicted proteins | sample TroBogypolimnion_12_FD_153054 | JGI IMG/M metagenome (GOLD analysis project Ga0214216, IMG submission 153054) | Freshwater microbial communities from Trout Bog Lake, WI - 27JUN2007 hypolimnion | ecosystem: Environmental > Aquatic > Freshwater > Lake > Hypolimnion/Profundal zone | place: Trout... | reverse complement strand
ATTTCTTCTGATAAGCATTATGCTTTAGCCGTTCCTCTTCGTTGCGACTCATCCTTTATAATATATATACTAAGAACGCCTTTAACCCAAGTTTCTCCCCTTCCGCCAGCAATCGCAAATAAGAGATGACGACACGCACAACGAGAGAATGGTGCGACGACGGCAAAGGCTGATGGAAATCCGCAACAAATAGAACAGACGTCTGCTGGAGATGCGCTGTATAGAAGGGTGGTCGGCGCACAGACGGTCAAGGGAGCAGAAGTCATAGATGACGCACACACGTAAACATTGAAACAGTGGCGCGCACACGTTAACATTGTGCTACAAGGAGTGCGTTGTAAGGTGTGAAGCACACTCTACGTAGCCATGATGTCCGCTGAGTGTGCGCCACACCACTGTGTAAAACTTTTTTCAAAATTGTGTGCGTGAGTCACTAACGCCGTCGGTTTCCCACCGTGGTGAAGGACCTCACCACGACGGGAAACCAACGTTTTCGGAATTGGTAAAAAGATGGAAAACTCACTAAAACACACAACTCCTTGACCGCTTCAGCACTTGATTCCTTCCCATGTAATGCTTAACGACATACGCTCTAAACATATTAAGAAAACTCATCTCTATAGTAGTAAATGAGAATTAAATCGCACGCTCAACTCGGCATGGAAATGCTCATGAAATCACCCGCATCGCCCATGACGCAAGAGGGTCTCAAAGCATTCAAAGAAATGAAGAAAGCGAGCGGGCTAACCACGGATGACATGCTAACATATATCGGCAAGAAATCACGAATGCCAAAGGAAGATGATAAGGCGAAGCAAGAGCAAAGACTAAAAATATTATCACCCGATTAAGTATAATGCCCGACTCTTCAATTCATGCTGGCGTGAAACTCGCTGACGTTCTACCCGCATCTATAGACCATATCTCTGGTGTGAGTTCCTCAACCGCTCTCGTATCCCGTAAGCGTATCCGTTTAGTGCCTAACACCTCAGCAACCGGCAATCCTGGCGATACTATCAGTTTCTTGATTCAAGACCCCGGTATGCTTGACTTACGCTCTGCCGTGTTTCACGCCAACGTGGTGGTCTCTGGTGCTACTGCCGGCACTGTATCCATGGATGACGGTCCAAGTTGGCTAAATACTTTAAATACAGTCGTGGATGGCCAGAACTTAGAGTCTGTGTCCCGAGTCAATAAACTCACTAATATGGAAACTTATATGACATGTAATAAGGCATTGTATGATAGAGCGCTCAGTTTCTCTGGGTTCTGGAAATACTCCAGTGATATTCGCCCTATTACCGCATTAGCGAGTGCCTCTACACAGACCCAGTTCCAGGATGTGTCTTCTAACTTAGTCGCAGCCGCCGCATTCTACGGCACCGCTACCACTGGCTGGGATATCGGCCTCCCCCTCGGCTTAGTAAGTCATGTTTTCCGCTCTGAAAAACTTTTCCCGTCACGTTTTGCTAACAACTTCCAGATTCAATTTCTCTTAGAGCAGGCGAACGTAGCCATCTTCGGCAATGGAGCATTAGCCGGCACCCCCACTTATCAACTCACAAACTGCTATTTAGAAATTGATTCTATTACATTAAACCCAGCATTTACCGCATTCCTTCAAGATAAAATCACAGACCCCAGCGGTGATGGTCTTGTGTTGCCTTTCAATACAAAGGTGTCATCTACTGGTCAAGTAGCATACAATAGTGGCGAGAATAGTTTTGTAGTCAGCCGAAGTTCTAAGAATCTTAAACGTATTGCTTTAGTGGTTCAGCCTTCGGTGGCTATTGGTGCTGCTGCCGTCACATACCCCGAATGCTCCACATTCCCCTCTGCTGGCTTTGCCAATAATGGAAGCGTTCAATTACTTGTGGCAGGTAATTATTACCCACAATTCCCCCAAAAAGGAAGCATGGCGTATTGGACCGCTCACTCGGCATATAACGGCTCACCCATCACAGATTGCGACGGTGGTATAGTCAATTACCGCACATACCAGACAACAACAAATGGTGCCGCTCCCTTCACTGCTAACACTGGCTCTGGTGTATTCTCTGATTCATGGATTTGGGCATATGACCTTTCAAAACTCACTGGCACTTCCGAGCCGCTTGAAAATGACGGTGTAGATTCAACTGGCAACGCTCAAGTTCAAATCACAATCAAGTCAGGAGCAAAAGAGAACGGAGCAGCCGCAGAATCCTATACGCCATTAGTTGAATTATTAGGCACAAAATATTTAACTATTTCCCAGTCGCAATTAAAAATTATGGGATAAAATAAATTAATATAATTAGATGAAACTCAACCCAGCAAATCAGCCCGATAAGATATTTTTGTCAAGTGATGACCCTCTTGACACCCCGAGCGGATTTAGCACCAGTGGTCATGTGTCTCTGGCTAATACATCTTACCACACTTTTACCGTTAATTTGAAGCAACCAGTGCTAAATTGTGCTGGTATTCAATTAGGCACTTTCGTCCAAGCCAATACTCCAGGAGATGGGCCATGTATAAGCGACTACGAAGCCTCCCGCATTGGGTTTTTATACTATAAACAAGCCAGTTCTCTCACTGCTCCAAATCCTGATACAACCGAATTAAGACAAATATATTTATTGGCTTCTTCATCGTTAGTATTAGACCCGACTGAGAATTGGACGAATAGATATTTTTCCTCGTATGCTGACTTAGTATCAGCATTAAATAATGCTTCTACGGCATTAGGTGCGGGTCCAAGTGGTGGAGCAGATGTCGTTTTTATTTATGACCAAGTAAATCGGAGAATATGTTGGTATGGCACAGATAACACTAAACTATACATGCCCGCAGGCTATAATGACCCACAGGCTCAGGGATGGATAAAATACACACTTTCAGATTTGAGCCCATTACCTTATGGAAAAACATTAAATCAGAGACTCGGATTCACAAATCAGTCATATAATTTTGACTATCAAAGAATGGGAGGCACTACTTCCGCATCATACATATATGCTAACGGATTTCCTAACTTGGTAAGAACTAACTCAATCACTCTACGAACATCATTTCACTCTCAATCGTCAGTCAATTCTAAAGATAATCGTGATGTGTTGGCTGTAATTCCTCAACAAGTTCCATTTCTCGGCGTGAATGATTTCCAATGTAATACCACACATTTTTTAAGAAACATTCCAGAGACTTTACAGTCATTAACTGTTTCAATGCTAGATGATGCTGGCCAGCCTTATTGGGTTGATAACAATGTTAATACTTTAGTAGAATTATTGTGTAAGTATTAATAAAAACGTAAAATAAAATTGATTCTAAAAATAGTAATTTTTAGGATGATAATTAATCCCGAGAGATAATAGAATGGATTATACGAGTTGGGATACAAACGCAATAGGTGGAGGAGGTGGAGGCATCACACAACAACTTAAATTATCGGGTCAAACGCTTTCACTAATACCATCAGGTGGCTCAGTTCAACTGCCGACCGCATACGTATCATCAACCACTACAACTTTACAAGTTTCTTCGCTCGTAGCACATGACTCCATATTTTTATTAAATAATGGAATACCAGCAATAAAACTAACTTCTACAGGAAATATTTATTTATCTACTGCGTTCGGAACTGTAGCCAACTTTAATTTCGTCAATGCTTCGTCAACAATGACAACATACATCAACGCTTCTAATGCTACACTCTCAAACGCAACCATTAATACTGGCAATATTTCAACGATTTTAACAAGTAAAATCACAGCAACAAATGCCTATGTGAATTATGAAGAAGCAACCACTTTATACGCTGGAAATAGTTATACGTCTAACTCATGGGCAAACAAGGCATTTTTTGGGTGTAATTACATGAGGATTCAAGACGAACAAGGAGCAACAACAATTTTCCAACCAAACAATTCCCTAACGATGAATACAACAATGACGATGGGAACCACGAGCGTTTTGAATACTAACAATATCAACGTTCAGGGTCAAATTACAATGAACTCAAATAGCAGCAGTTCAAATGTGCTTTCTAATGATAACTCTAATTTAATTTTTAACGGTCAAATAATTGTCCCAGGACCTCGTGGCGATGCTTCTCAATGGGCTAACTATCCAGCAAATCATTTTATTGATGCTAACAATAACGGGATAGGAGGGATAAATGGCCTCTGGGTAAATCAAGGGGATGTAAGTTTATTAAATGGATTTATTGGAACTTCAGCACATCCTGCGACGTTTACTGTAGGCTCAACCTATATTCATGAAGACTTTGCCACTCAACCAAATGTAATTATAGGAGGTAAAGACGTCCAAATATCAGCGGGTGCGGCTATATTACCAGCATATAATGATGGTCGCTCTATAAATCTGGACGCTTATCCAGGTATTTATACATTTTCTTCATCACGAGATAGCCAGATAAACTTGACCGCTCATGGAAATACCACGATACCATTAAATGTATTAGCAGCACCAGGGAGAGGAATTATAAACTTAACCGCATATAACTCAGTGTCTCAGTATAGCCCTTTTAATCCTTTTAGTTATCCTGGCATAATTAATGTAAATGCCTCAATCATAAACATTGGAAATAACAACTCCACACCATTATTTGGGACAACAAAAATAACACACCAAGCATATTCTATGTTGTTTATAGCGGGGTCAATCATAATTCCAACCTCGTTGATTGGTCCAGCAATTACCTATCGCTCTGGTGGTGGTGTGGAGTATCTGACCGATATTACTAATAGCCAGAAAAACACTGACAGCGTAATTCGTGTAAAAGAAATAATCGCACAAAACAATGCGGATTTTAATCCTATTTTACCAGACCCGTTTGGTGAATATTTAACGCTTGACGGCAGAAGTGGTGGTATTACGCTCAATAACTTTAGAACAGCCAACGGTCAAGGTGCGGGAGCGTCTCTTCTAAACGTGGCATCATTGACTGGCTCGTATGCGGATGGAGTAGCAAACAATATAAAATCCTCTATTGACTATACTACATCAACAGCATCAGGACTTCAATCGCAAATAAACGCCATTGTTTCAGGAGGCGGTCAAAATCTTTCAAATATTGCGAACTGGTATCAATTCCCCGCAATTTCAACTATTTCACTAAATAAAAGTATTGCTATGAATGCCACAAATGCCTCTATTTCAACGCTCAGCGGGTTAAGCATCACAGACTTCGCGGGTAATCTTCAACCAATAAAAGCATCACAATTACAAATTAATGGAAATCCAATAATTTATACAAATAATGCCTACTCTTTCACTTCAGCGTCTGGAGCAGTAGCACCACTAATCGTGTCAAGTATAGCGTTTAATCCACAAGGCACGTCATACAATTTAGGCACTGTTGGCAACTCCTTATATTTCAACGGACAAAAAGTAGCCACAAATGTGGTCATTCCTACAAACATTTCAACATTCAGTAATATAAATGCGGTGTCTTTTAATAGCGACCAACCCCTCTCTACACTCACGATTTACTCAGCAGTCAATGGTTTATCAACTATTAATGCTCCAGCGTTTGGATTGAATGCCAACACTTCAAACTACGTGAATATTACGTCAGATTCAAATGGCAGTTTGGATTTTACAATTTATAAAAATAACGCACTATTTACAAAACCCATTTCTGCGGACTGGGATAATACCAACTCTAAGTTTCAACTCCAACTTTCAAACGTATCCACGATTAATGGGATGCCATATGGAAATGGCTCAGTGAGTAGCATAGGAAACTGGTCATATTTTCCCGTAACTAATTCAAATATAACGTATGGAAACCAATCCATTTGGTTAAAGGGTGAAGGCAATTTAAAAATAACAAATCAAGCGGGAACTCAACCACTTCCAATTTCTGCTCAGCAATTGGACGTTTATAATCCAAGTTATGGAGGACTTCGTGCCACTTTCGGACAGGATATTGACGGCATGGCTGCTGTGCTGAATACTGGTGCTTCCGTTGGGTTGAGGGTATCAACGCTAAGCCTTGCTTCAAATGTGCTTTCAGCAACTTCCACTAATTTACTAATAAATGGAATAAATCCCGTTTCAAATTGGGCTTCCTATATTGCTACCGTGCCAATAAACACCACTAACAGCATCACACTTAGCAATAGTGCCACCGCTGCCACGACGCTATTAAATATCCAAGGTGCGGACTCCGTGATGACAGCAACAGGAAATATTTATCTAAAGGGCATATCAACTATCGCATATAATACGCTCAGCGTGCTGTCTGGGTCATTAAACGCAATGACATTAAATACGAGTTCAATAAATATAAATAATACCGTTATATCGGGTTCAAATGGAAATCTGCTGGTTAATAATGTAGTGATAAATACATCTACCAGCATCACAAACTGGGCTTCCTACGATGCTTCCCAAATCGTTAATTCACCATACGGCTACAAATCAGCCAGTCTAAACTCTAACATACTTTATGCTCTTTCTGCCTCTAATACCATGGGGAAAATGAATGTAAGTGTTGATGCTGCGGGAAATACTTCTATTTACGCAAACCAATTAATAAATGTAATGTCATCTAATTGTGTCGTCTATAACAAACTTACAATGAATGGCGGAACTTCATATATTGATAATACGTCAATAAACGCAATAAATACAACAACCTCAAACTTAACTCTGGGTGTAAATGTGATGAACTCAGCATCAGGGGATAGCAATATCTACGTAAATGGTAATCCATTAGCATATCAAATATCTTACCCCAAAGTATTTCTCGGCTCGTATGGTAATTATAACTATACAAGCGCAGGAAATTATGACGTGCCTACTGGGTTTTCAAACTTCCAGCCTCTATATAACTACGGCATTCTTTCAGTTCAAGTGATTTTCCCCGCAACTTTAGTCCAAAATAACAGCAACTATTTTATATTTGGTCTTCAGCGAATCGGTTTTGCTAACTCAATCTTTACCAATGCGGTGCTACCCGTGAGTGGTGGCGCATCTACCTTTGCTCCAAATCTGGAGTTATTCTGTGATTTCTCATCTTATATTGGGTCAAATTACGGCTTCAGATTCAAGTCAAACATCGCTGGAGCATTTACTTTTTATAACGCACAAATAAAATATTTACCAAATTAGAATGGCGTATCTATCATGGGACACAACAACTGCTCCGACAGTCTCTAAAAGCATTTCAGGGTTTAGCGTCATGCCTATAGGTAGCGTCATAATTTCACCGTCGCCAAGAAATCCACTGGGCTTTTATGTTGCCAATGGTGAAATCCATACGCAAGACGACAATCCTGATTTATTTTTAGCGATTGGCTCAATCTATAACCAACTCAATTCAGGAATAGACCCAAAGTTTGATTTTACTTTACCCAATTTTTCGTCAAGAGTCCCAATGGGAACAACCAATTTAACACATGCTATTCAAGGAGTTGTCGGTTGTAATGTGGGCTATGATTTGAGTGCTAACTACTTGACTCTCTCTGGTGGCTCATCAAATATGACTCTAACAGCGAGCAATGTCCCTCCACATGCGCATCCAATTCCAACACCTGGTGGTGGTGCTGGTGGTAGCGGACAATTAGCAGGAACTCCAAATAATAATGCTGGCTACAAGACCTTCTCCGATATTTATAGCCCGACTGGGACATTAATTACAGCATCTAACGCAACGCCACAACCCTTTAGTGTCATACAGCCTTTTATCGGAGTCCAATACTTGATACGTAGCACGTATGATATTCCTGATACCTCAGTAATAGGAAAAATCAACATTGACATCACAAATAACCAATTCTACGCCAAGTTTAATTCATCCCCTGCTGTTAATGTCATCATGTATCCTGGTGCTTATACCCGTTTAGAAATGATTCAAGAGATGGCTCGGGCAATCATTGATGCCATCAATACTGGCATCGTGGTTATAAACTTAGTAGGATATACGATAGACCAGTTTGGCTCATACGTCATGGCACTCATGACTGGTGGAAATCAATTAATATTGTCATTTTCAAATAGCGGAACTTTGGGGGCTACACCCGACAATCAAGTCTCCAATGAAATATTAGACAAAACTGCTGATACTCTCGGATTGATAACTCGCTCTACGCAAAACTATTACAGTAATGCCACAAATCAATCAATAATAGCGTCATCAAAAGCATTAAAAATACATTGGGCGAGCATAGCGGATGGAGTAAACAATAATGATGATTTTTCATATCTACAAAATTGGTAATTTTTATTCTCATTAGAAGTTATATGATAAGTTCAGATGATGAATCAGTTGCGGTGCGACCCACCAAGTCCAGCAAAGCAGAAAAAGAGGTAATTTTAACGAAAGGACCCCCACGAAAGAAGCGAGTTATGACTGAAGTTGAACTCACCCGATTATCGCAAAACCGAATAAAAGCATTAGCAACGCTAACAGAACAACGCAAACAAAAGGCTTTAGAAAAAGATAAAATAAAGGCTGAAGAATCAGTAATACGGCAAGAGATAGAGGTCAAGAAACTTGACAAAGCACCGAAGGTGAAGGAACTTGACGATACCATGGCACTAATGAAAAGCGAGATTGAATTGCTAAAAAAGCAGTTAGAAAAACCAGCAGAAGGCGCTGTTGGCGCTCCAAAAAAGGAGCGAAAAGTAAGGAAGATTATATACGAGTCAGACGAAGAAGAGGCTAAACCAACTATAAACAAAACCTTAACGGGTAATGATTTATTGGATGCTCTATTTTTCAAATAATCTCATAAAATAATGTAGGACATTAGTATATGAGAGTTCCATGGATGCCAATAACGCAAGGAGCGGGAGCCATTGGCCCTGTTGTTGATAAACCTATTGCTACCTCTTCCAATCCCGTTCAATTCATGCCATTCCGAAACGTTCCCATGGCTATAGATACACCAATCTATAGGGTGAACGTGTCTTCTTCAAAGATACAGCAATTAGCCACATCAGTACGTCATCATGATGCGGGTGATGGTTATAGTGATAGCGTAGTAGCGCATCCAGTGCCCGCTAACTATAAAGCAGTGTTTGATGCTATGAATGCCCAACATGTAGAAGTCCCCGCTGCTGCTCAGCAAATGACCTACCAGCAGGAGGTAAATGATGGCTATAGAAATATGAGCGTTGCCGCAGATGCCGAGAAGGAAAACTCTCTACGAGACAGATTGCGATATGCTGGTGCTTCTGAAGCAGAAATTGATGAAATTACTAAAAAAATTAAAATGGATAAAATGCTTGAATATTCTAAAAAAGTATTAAGTCCAGAACAAAAGGCGGTTCAATCTTTACAACAACACCAATATGTGCCACCAGGCTATTATTTGAACACTAAAGGTGAAATCGTAAAAGATACAAGAGGTCGCCCAACTTTTCTATCTCCCTCCAAACTTGCTAAAATGGCAGTAATTGAAGCAAGAGCGGCTGCTGCTCGTGAGGCTGCGAGATTAGCAGAGGAGGCAAGACTCGCAGAGGAGGCAAGACTCGCAGCACTTGGTGTTCCACCTATGCCTCCTTTGTAAGAGCCGGACACTTTTTCTCTTCAAACACGTCTATGCGTTCCTCTCGGAGAGACATAAAAGCCTTGAGGTAGTCATTTAGATGGATAACGTCATCTTTTGCGGGAATGCCCCATTCTTCTGCCATTTTTACTGGAAGCGGTAATCGTGCGAAGATGTCAGGTCGTTCTTTCTTATAGCGTGCGAGTAGTTCGTCCATTCTATATTTTACTAATATTTTTATTTATGTAAATATTCCTCCAAATTTATAGTTTTTGTGAATCTGTGTTTGAAACGAGTTTCTAAAGGTTCCTTGTAATCAATTATTAAAAACTCGTGCTTCCCATGCGTCATAACGTCAAGATACATCTTCTCAAACTGGTCTGTTGTTAGCAAGTTGCTATGCTCAATCGCTACTTTTTTCTGGTCGTTTGAAGTTAAACGAAATAAAACCCAATAAAATATTTGGTTGCGAATTGAGGGCATTATCATTTTAGAATGCTGTAAGCATAGGATGATGCTGATGAAGTAGTGGCGACACGTCATAAATAACTTTTCTAAAACGCCATTGTTTTTGTTAAAATTATCAAAAACACAGTCATCCAAAATTAATAATATTCGTAGCGGAAACTTACCCTTTGCTTTTCGCTCCAATTGGTCTTTTTCTAGTTGTGCTACATACGTAGAGAATGATTTCTCATCAAAACCATCCAGAAATACGACTCTTCGTTGATTTACATTTTCCCAACTTGATTTACTGTCAATTGTTCCACAAATCACAACAACTTCGTCAAAATAATTCTTGAAATGCTTATTGATGATGGAGTATGTGAAACTTGATTTTCCACTTCCAATTGAACCCAGCACAGCACAAGTAAATGGTGGTTTGAATAATACTTCATGAAGTGGTAATTTTAAAAACCGCTTATCAATTCCTATTTCTTCAGACGGAATTGGGTTTATCTCTGGCTCGTGGGACATCTACTATCAAGGGTTTTTCTTTTGATTCAATTGATTCTACGGAATCTACGGAACCGTTGCTACTCGTAGAATCAATGTCTATACTTGCTTCCATCTTTTTGCCACAGCACGAACTTCTGATTCTTCTATGATTTACACAATAGTATATTTTATAAATGATAAACACCGTAAGCGTGAAGGTTGAGCCGCTGATTCCGCCCAGAATTATTTGATTTACATCCATTAGATGAGTCTCTATCTACAGTCCGTTTTAATAAGTAGAGACGTAGGTGTAAGTATCGCACGAACTATGGCCCAAGACGTAATCAAGGACAAGAAGAAAACTTACTACACGATTACCGATGACTTTTACGAGTTCCGAAACATACCGAAGAGCAAGTTTAACCCCAAGTCGTACCAAATAAAGGTAGTTGGAGAAACAAGATTATTATACGGGAACTTAAAAACAACATACTAAGTAGAATATGGAAGCATCTGTTATATCTGTTATTACACACCCGTGTTTATTACTTGTAAAGGCTCGTTGTCCTAAGTGCTTGAAGATAAATAATCATGGAGTGGAAAAAACCAAAAAAATTGATTGCTCCCGAGGCTGTGATTTCTGTTATTCAACTTATTCTTTCAGTATTACTTAAATACAAATCTCTTATCATATTAGATAGAATGGAATTAACCAAGAGACAAAAGACATACTACGGCAGACTGGAGCAAGAGAAGTCATACGCAAAGAACTATTACGCTGATAATAAGGAAGCACTTGATAAACACGCTATTGATTACTACTATAAAAATAAAGAGGTGATTAGTATCCGACGAAAGCAAGCAAGGCAATTACGTAAGGCCAAACTTGAGGTGTTAAATGTTTGATAACACCTTTTGGTGTGCCCCGAGTATTATAAACAGAAATATATATTATAATTTTCTTAATCTAATATAGAATGGACGAATTAAAGAGAAATTTAATATATATTTCTCTTTATATTATAATTTTCTTAATCTAATATAGAATGGACGAATTAAAGAGAAATTTAATGGAGCAAAAAAAAAGGTTATTAGAAAATGAGTATTCTTTAGAATGTTATAAAGAATATTCATTTTCTACAATTGAAAAGGAATATGACCATATTAAATATGATTTAGAATTGAAAATCCGTGAAATATATATAAAAATAACATTAAATGAAATAGCAAGAATAAAATCATTAATATTAAAGAACTCCTTCTCGCAATAACGGAAGGCCAAACTTGAGGTGTTAAATGTTTGATAACACACCTTTGTGTTTTTGCGAAAAATATTATTTTTTTACAAAAATCCAAAAAAATTGATTCATCTCCGGCAAAATAAATGGTATGTAAAAATCCCTAAAAATTGATTCGTAAAAACATATATACTTAAAGATTA
>Ga0214216_1000589_pt1 | contig 11964 bp, 2 predicted proteins | sample TroBogypolimnion_12_FD_153054 | JGI IMG/M metagenome (GOLD analysis project Ga0214216, IMG submission 153054) | Freshwater microbial communities from Trout Bog Lake, WI - 27JUN2007 hypolimnion | ecosystem: Environmental > Aquatic > Freshwater > Lake > Hypolimnion/Profundal zone | place: Trout... | reverse complement strand
AGACGTTAATGGTGCTGGAAACTTTAATAGTAATCTTGTTCACGGAGTCGGTACGCCTTTAGTAGCGAGCGATGCCGCACCAAAAAGTTATGTTGATTCCGCTATTTCCGCAACCGGTGCTTCTCTTTGGGCGAGTTCAACAGCTGGTATTTTTAATGTGGGACTAGGAAATGTAGGGATTGGCACAACGGCACCAATTTCACCGTTACAAGTAATCAGCGGAACTACTAACTATATTACTTTAGACCCGACATTAAATAATACTTTTGTTGGGCAGGGCGCAGGAAGTCTTTCCGTAACTGGAGCAGTTAATACGGCGCTAGGCTATACCGCCTTGACTAATGTTACTTCAGGAACAAAAAATACTGCGATTGGCGTCGGCGCTCTTGGCGGTCTCACTTCAGGACAACAAAATATGGCACTGGGTGGATACACTCTTAGTGCTGTTACTTCTGGAGGTCAAAATTCTGCTGTCGGATATTCTGCTCTTCAAGGTGGAAATATTAATGGTAGCGTTGGTATAGGTTTTTATGCGGGTAAATTAGCCTCGGGTAATTATAATACTTTTATTGGATGGCAAGCAGGCGCTACTGCCACAACAGGTGTTACAACCGGCGGCTCTAATACCATTATTGGCGCTAACGTTGGCAATGCAACACTCTCCACTGGTAGCGGAAATATCCTTATTGGCACATCAAACGCAGTTGATACGCCACTGTCTAACACTGGTAATTTTCTGAATATTGGTAATGCAATTTTTGCTACAGGGATGACCGGAACTGTCAGCTCTCCGGCTGGTAATATTGGTATTGCCACCTCTGCTCCTCAATATAAATTAGATGTTAACGGGGCTGGTAATTTTAATAGTAATCTTGTTCGTGGAGTCGGCACTCCATTGGTAGCGAGCGATGCCGCGCCAAAAAGTTATGTTGATTCCGCTATTTCGGCGACTGGTGCTTCTTTATGGGCCAGCTCAACTTCTGGTACTTATAATGTTGGTTTGGGAAATGTTGGAGTGGGAACGACTACTCCGGGGGCTAAATTTCAAATAAATGGTGGCAGTACATCATTAAGTATAACCGGTTTAACTCCTGGTTCAGGAGTCGGTATTGATTTAAGTAATACAGGACTTTCTAATTGGAATGATGCGGTTATAAAAATATCTAGTAATTATTTTTGGGCGCCAGATGGCAGTATTTTTGTTAATAATAATAATGTTTTTGGAAGTCAACGGGCAACTAATTATCAACCATATGCCATTAGTTCTGACTGGATAGCCTCGTTAAGAAATAGTGCTTATAAATATAATTTCCAAGATGCCTCTAGTAATAGTTTAATGGTGATTAGTGGCAGCGGACTCGTCGGTATTGGCACCACCTCGCCGCAATATAAATTAGATGTTAACGGCACTGGATCATTCAACCAACCAATTATCGTCGGCACACCAACTGCCCCTAATCATGCGGCGACTAAGAATTATGTGGACTCACTGATCGGTGGCGGTTCTGGCTCGACCGTTGGTTATTGGATGATGAATGGCACTAATATTAATAATTCTAATGCTGGCAACGTTGGTATCGGCACAACCAATCCGGGATATAGTGAAGAAATTAATGGCACTTTTAAGGCCAGTGCTAGCTCTAGTGTTATTATTTTAGATACTAACGGAAATATATCAATCGGTATATGATGAAGAAAAAAATCACTATTATTATAGGGATGATTCTGCTAGCCGCTGGCGCCTCCTATGTCGCTTATGCGGCAGGTGTTTTTAATGGTAATAGTAATGGTTTGATTTTGGATATGGATTTATCCAAAGATAATTATACTGCCACTACCAAAACTTTTTCAGATAAAAGCGGATCAGGCCATAACGGCGTTTCAGCCAATACCGTAACATTTAATATTGATAACAACAATAAAAATAGCGGAGCCATGGTTTTCGGCAATGGAACCAGCGACTCGGTAAATGTGGGAAGCTTAGGGACGGTTACTAATTGGACCATCGGAATTTGGTTTTATAGCGGCTCGGTCGCTAATTATAAAAATTTGTTTCACACCCATTTTCCGACTTCGGGATCAAGCAATCAAGGAGTTAGAGTCGAGCAATATACTAATGGAAATTTGTATCTGGGTGTTTCCGCGGATAATAATTGGCGGTCAAACACGATTACCAGCGGCCTACTACCTAATACCTGGTATCAATTAGTGATTGTGGGCGACTCGGGTGCAAATAAATTGTACGCTTATTTAAATGGTGTTAAAAAATTGGATGTCGCCAATACTTCTTGGCCGACCGATTTCCCGAGATTTAGCATTGGCCGCGGTTTTAGTGACTTACCTTTAGAGCGTTATTTTAACGGATCAATTGCTAATGTTAAGGTTTATAACCGCGCTTTATCGTCCACTGATGTTCAGACTCTTTATAGCTCTTCAAAACCACAAGCTTCAGTGAGTTCAATCCAAAATGGATTAGTCGGTTATTGGCCGCTTGATAGTGAAAGTTATAACGCTTCAATCAGCCGCGTTGGCGATAAAACGCCCTATGAAAATCATGGCATAAATTATGGCACTACTTTGACTACTGATAGAATGGGGCAGAACAATGGAGCGACAAGTTTTTTTACTTCGACTGGCCGAATATATATATCAGCGCCTGTCCCGATTATCAGTCATAATTTATCTATGTCCGCGTGGATTTATCCGACACAGTACCCCTCAGAAAGGGCGACAATAATTTTAGGCGGCGGCGCTTATTATCTTAGTTTAAATAGCGACGGTTCTTTGCAAACTTATTGGTATGGCCGCAATCCGGCCGGCTATCATTCTTCAGGCGCCGGCACCATTCCTTTAAATGCTTGGTCTCAAGTGGCTGCCACTTGGAGTGACAGCAGCGTTAATTTATATGTTAATGGAGTTTTAAAAAACACCGTTGCGGTTGCTAGCGGTGTTGGAAGCTCAACCAACGCAGTGTATTTCGGGGCGGAGTCAACGGCCAGGCAATTTAATGGGGCAATCTCTGAAATTAGAATCTATAATCGTACCATATCAGCCGATGAAGTTAGTTCTATCTATGGCGCTTATAAGCCAAAAATAGTTTCCGGCACCTTACAAAAGGGTTTAGTTCTGGATATGCCTTTAACTTCTAGTGGTGTAAAAAATAGCACTGTTGGTTCAGAAATAATGACTGACAAAACCCCCTATTCTAATGACGGGCAAAATTATGGAGCCACGGTCGCCAGTGATTCAACTAGTTTTAACGGTAGCAGCAACTATATTAGCATTCCCAATTCGACAAGTTTAAATCCCACTTCGCAAATTTCACTGAGCGCCTGGATTAAGCCGGTTAATATTACTACTAATAGATATTATGAAATAATGAGACAGGAAAGTGGAAGTAATAGAAAACTTTTTTCTTTCCAAGAATATGGAACACAGTTAACTTTAGGTCTTAATACCGGGGGTTCTTACTGGGAAACGGATTTTCCGATTACGGCTAGTTATTTTACGGATGGTAAATGGCATCATGTAATGTATGTTTATGACGGTGCGGCGGCCAAACTTTATGTTGATGGCGTGCTGAATAATTCACGAACTGCTTCAGGAAATATTGCTGTGGCTGCTGCGGTGCCATTTATTATTGGATCAAACTCAGGCAGTGAAGTTTTTAATGGTTCGATGTCCGGGGTGAAAGTTTATAACCGAGCCTTGTCCAATACGGAAGTCAAGTCACTTTATGATCGGGGAAGGTGAGGTTAAAAAATTAAATTTTTGACTAGCCATCCAAAATAGTATATATTAGTAATATATAATATACATAAATAGTATATATTACTAATATATAAAATTATGATGAATAAAGATTTATTAAAAGAAATAGTTCTCGAACAGGCGGAGTCTTTTAAAAACAAAAAGGACGCTCTTTATCGAGAAGTTGCGGTCAGTTTTATTAAATCAAAAAAAATCTCGATTATCACCGGCATACGTCGAGCAGGTAAGTCGACCTTGATGAGGCAAATCGCTGAGAGTGGCGGCCCTTTTTATTATTTTAATTTTGAAGATGAGCGGCTGCTGGATTTTACAAAGGATGATTTTAATTCGTTGTGGGAAGTTTTTTTGGAATTATATGGAGAAAGAAAAACTATTTTCTTTGATGAAATCCAGTATGTTAAAGGGTGGGAAAAATTTGTCGGGCGCTTATTTAGTGATGATCGTAAAATTTTTTTGACAGGAAGTAGTGCTAATCTTTTAAGCCGGGAGCTAGGGACGGCGTTAACCGGTCGACACATTAAAACCGAGCTTTATCCTTTTAGCTTTAGGGAATTTTTAAACTATGGGGAAATTGGTTATCAAAATATTTTGACCACTGCGACTCGAGCCAAAATAAAACGGCAGTTTAATTTTTATCTAGAATTTGGCGGTTTTCCAGAGGTGGTTATCAGTCGTGACAAAAATGAACTGAGGCAATTGTATCAGGATGTGCTTATTAAAGATTTAATTGTCCGCTTTAAAATCAGGGATACAAAATCTTTCCGCGAACTGGTTCTTTATCTTATTTCCAATGTCGGTTCGCCGATGAGTTTTAATAATCTTAAGAAGATTTTGGGCTTCAAAAATGTGACGACGATTAAAAATTATATCGATTTTCTCGAAGAAGCCTATTTGATTTTCTCAGTGCCACGCTATGACTATTCGGTTAAAAAACAGATTGTTAATAATCGCAAGATATACGGAATCGATATGGGGATGATAAGAGAGGTGGCTTTTTCTTTTTCGGAGAATAGCGGACGTATTTTAGAAAATGTAGTTTTTTTGGAGCTTAAAAGGCGCGGTCAGGAAATTTATTATTATCGGGACAAATTTAATAAGCATGAATGTGATTTTTTAATCAGAGAGGGGCGGAAAATTACCACCGCCATTCAGGTTGTAGACCGGTTCGATTTAAATAATCGGGAACGAGAAATCAGCGGTCTTGTTTCCGCGCTCCGCGACCATAAACTTAAGGAAGGGATAGTTTTGACAAGCTCAGGAAACGAAGAACTTATTTTAGATGGTTTTAAGATTAAAATAAAACCAATTTGGCAATGGCTGCTTGAAGATTGAGCAGAAAATTAGCGGATTTTATTATGCAAAAATAAATTAAAATGTGATATGATAAAGAGGTGTAAAAAGTGCTATGAAATATAAGGGGCAAAAAATAATATTGCTTATCGGACTGGGCTTATTTTCGGCTTGGTCTTCTGTGTTGGCCAAAAATTTTACCATCTATAATGCCCAGAATGTTAATCAGCCGTATTTTTCAGTTAATGGCACTAGCGGTAATGTCGGTATTGGCCTAACCAACCCTTCAACTCTTTTGCAGCTCACTAATAATAATTGGATTTCAGCGATAAACGGTGCGGGAACGGGCGTGGTGAATATGTTTAAGGTTAACGCCAATAACCAGATTGAAGTGGGTGCACCGCTAAACATCGGCAGTTTTGAATTTAGTGAAGATTCGGGACTGGTAACTTTCGCGGATATGCCGGTTTCGGCCGCGCCTACTATTGGCACGCCGGAGAGTTATATTTTTAAAGTCGATGGTTCAAATATTTTATCTATCTACTCGGAAGCTGATGGTGCCGGGGGGATTCAAAATAAGCGAGTCGGTGTTGGCACTTCGTCGCCTCTTTATACTTTAGATGTGGCGGGTGCGGGTAATTTTAATAATAATATTATTCACGGCGTGGGCACGCCTTTAATCGCTAGCGATGCGGCGTCTAAAGGTTATATTGATTCGGCATTATCGGCGACTGGCGCCTCTTTGTGGGCGAGTTCGACAGCCGGAATTTTTAATGTGGGGCTGGGGAATGTGGGAATTGGCACAACAAATCCGTTGGCAACACTAGATGTATTAGGAACAGGTACAACTTCGAGCACTTCCTCTTTTATTGCCAGAAATAGTAGCGGAAGCGCCTTATTAAATGTAAGGAATGACGGAAGAATTTTTACACCAGCTGGTTCAGGATTAACCATTGGAGGAACATATGCAAGTCAGGCGTTAGTCGTTTACGGAAGTGTCTACGCGACTGGCGGTGGTTGGTATTTGGATAATAATAATTCCATGTATTGGGGTAATTCTAATACTTATATCAGAGGCAGTGATTCTACTGGTCTCGTTATTGGTTCTAACAGCACAAACAAAATAGTTTTTGATGGTTCTGGTAATCTTGGTATTGCCACCTCTACCCCTTTATATAAATTAGACGTCAACGGTGCTGGTAATTTTAACAGCAATCTTGTTCATGGTATTGGTACGCCTTTAGTAGCCAGTGATGCCGCGCCAAAAAGTTATGTTGATTCCGCTATTTCGGCGACCGGTGCTTCTTTGTGGGCTAGCTCTACCGCTGGTACTTATAATGTTGGATTAGGAAATGTGGGGATTGGGATAACTAATCCGGCCAATAATTTAGATATTTTTAGTGCTAGTAATGCTCATATAAAAATTAGCGGTGGGAGCACCGGTTATACTGATGCTGATTTAATATTACAAGCAAATACAGACACAGATTACAGGGGATTAGGAACATTTTTATATCAGTCTCCGAGTCAAAAAGAATGGTTTGTAGGGTCTCCTTACGCCGACTCGGATAGCTTTATTGTAGCTAGACAAACTGGATTAGCTGCACACAATGCAACAACAGCACAAAATGGTTATGCTGTATTTAAAATTACCAGTGCTGGCAACGTTGGTATTGGCACCACCTCGCCTCAATATAAATTAGATGTTAACGGCACTGGATCATTTAACCAACCGATTATCGTCGGTACGCCAACAATCGGTACAAATGCGGCCACTAAAAATTATGTCGACTCGGCAATATCAGTAACTGGCGCCTCTCTTTGGGCGAGCTCAACTTCCGGTACTTATAATGTTGGTCTGGGCAATGTGGGAATAGGAACGGTCACGCCAAATGCAGCTTTGACTGTCAATGGTGCTGTTAATATTTTAAATGAAACTAACCTACCTACCGTAGCTTCTGGTAGTAATGGTTTAATATTGAGTGGTTACAATCCAACTAATTCAGTAATTGGCCGTTTGTATGTTGGGGATGGCACTGGCTATCAGTTTAATTTTTCCAAAAGAATTGGTAGTGTGACTACGGATTTAGTAACGGTAAGGGATTCAGGTAATGTGGGGATTGGGACAACGAATCCCACTCAGAGATTAGAAGTTAATGGCTTAATAAGATCTACATCCGGCGGCGAAAATGTTTTTAAAAGTGGTTCAGACACATCTTATATTGGTTTAATATTAACAAGGACTAATGAGGGTACTAATTCGGACTGGGAAATGGGTGTTGCTGGAGCAGCAGGGCAGTTTTCTTCAACAGCGGCCCAAGGTGATGTTATTAATAGATATCAAAATAATTATTTATTTTCTAATGGCGCCAATGAAAGATTAAGAATTACAGCTGCTGGTAATATTGGTCTCGGCACCACTTCTCCACAATACAAACTCGATGTTAATGGCACCGGTTCTTTTAATCAGCCAATAGTCGTTGGTACCCCAACCGCCGCTAATCAGGCGGCGACTAAGAATTATGTGGACTCACTGATTGGTGGTGGCTCTGGTTCGACCGTTGGTTATTGGACAATGAATGGTGCAAATATAAATAGTTCTAATAGTGGAAATGTGGGGGTTGGAACCACTGCTCCTAGTCAAAAATTAGAAGTGAACGGCACAATTCAAGCAGATAATGGAGTGTTAGCGAATAACGGATTAAATGTTACGGGAATATCAAATATGCAAAATTTAATATTTCCTTTTAACACAGTAAATACTGCATATTCTACCAGTAGTTACCCGTCTATTTATTCAACATCAATTGCTGGCTCAAGCTATCCCTTTTTAAGTAATGGTAATTTGGTTCTTCAAGGTAGAAGTGGCTCAACAGTTGGGGATATAATTTTAGCTACAGGTAGCACGGCTTCACCTTTGTTAGTGGCCACATATGGGGGTAATGTCGGAATTGGAACGACTAATCCTGCTTACAAGCTCGATGTTAACGGAGGGTTTAATGCCGCTTTTGGTTATGGATATAGCATTAATACGAATTTAGTATTGCAACAACTCGGCGGTAGCCTAATCACAGGTTTTCCGTACAATGCTAATATTGAGATGACTAACCTCAACGTATTTAATTTTAGAAACAACACTTCGACAAAAATGACAATTGATGGCTCTGGCAATGTCGGTATTAGTACAACCTCTCCCCTATATAAACTAGATTTAAATGGTGCTGGTAACTTAAATACCTATCAAATTCATGGCGTAGGCACGCCAACGGCTGCTGCTGATGCGACTCCAAAAAGTTACGTTGATTCCGCTATTTCCGCGACCGGTGCTTCTTTATGGGCCAGTTCTACAGCTGGCACTTATAATGTTGGTTTGGGAAATGTGGGAATTGGAACGACTAATCCAATTGGTTTATTAGACATAAGTGGTTCTGCGACCGTTGGTAGCTTTATACATAGAGCCTCATCTACCGGCATGGCCTTACAAGTTTTTGCTACTGGTAATAATGGTTTTGGTAGTGAAGAATGGACAGTGGGAACAAGAGCCAATGATAATGGGTATTATGTAAGAGATACAACCGGAAACGTTGCTTTATATGCGAAGCAGGGTGGCAATGTCGGAATTGGAACTGCTAATCCGCTTGAAAAACTTGATGTGGCAGGTGCAATTAGAGTGGCCGGATATCTAAGCGCTGGGGCTATTGCGGCAAATACCTCATTTTTTGACCAGCATGGAGGAGGAGCGAGAATAAGCGCCTATGGACCTGATACTGCTACGAGAGGCATATTTAAAATAAATCAAGCAGCATCAAATAATGGCAGTGGGCTGACTTCGTTTTATATAGACACAAATGGTAATGTCGGCATTGGCAGTACTTCTCCGCAATATAAATTAGACGTCAATGGCACTGGTTCTTTTAATCAACCAGTAATCGTGGGGACGCCAACTATCGCTAGTCATGCCGCCACTAAGAATTATGTCGACTCGGTTATTGGTGGTGGTTCCGGTTCAACGGTTGGTTATTGGACCATGAATGGCACTAATATTAATAATTCTAATGCGGGGAATGTGGGGATTGGAACAACTACCAGCCCCAGCGTAAAATTAGATGTGGCTAATGGTATTATCAGGCAATCCGGTTATTCCGTTTCTGATGCAGCGACCGATAATATGGCTGTTAATGGTGATTTTGAAATGGGTGATAAATATGGCTGGACTTGTGGCGGATCAACAGTTGTTTCTGGCGGTTACTCGGGCGGTTACTCCTTGCAGGTTACAGGTAGCGGCACCCTCACTAATAATGATTACATTCCAGTTAATCCGACTCAGGATATTTTTCAACTGGAAGCTTGGGTTCAAAAATCAGTGGCCGGTACGACTCCCGGTTTATTTTATTTTGGTTACATGGCTTATGATGCTAACAAAAATCTAATCACCTCGGCCCCTTGTGGTACCTATTGTTATTTTGCAGCTTCAGGTTATACCATTCCAGTGGATGGGGCTTGGCATAAAGTTTCGGCCACAACGGTTGGTGAAGGAACCAGCTATCCTAATTTTCCAGTGGGCACCAGATTTGTCAAAATAATGGGTTTGATTAATTATACTTCTTCAGCTGACTCAGTAACTTTAGTTGATCATATTACTTTAAAGCGTTTATCCAAAGCACCGCTGATTGCCGGTAATAATTTTTCTTCCAGCAATTTAGCTGACCAAAATCAGTATTCAACTTTGTATACAACCGCGGCTAATAATTTAATTATTGCTCCGCCGGCTTCGGGAAATGTGGGAGTTGGAACGACGAATCCGATTTCTAAATTTTTTATTTCAGTCCCTAGTCTAAGCGAGTTTTCTGGAACCGATGCCAATATTATCCAGAGTAACATGACTCTGGAGGGTACTTCAGCCAATCGAGTGATTGGAACTGGGCCGTCACTGACCTTCCGTTTTCCGGTTAATACTGATGGCACAAACCTTTGGGATCAAGCTAGAATTTTGGCAACCCCAGATAATGCTAATAACGCTGATGCCAATGGGCGTTTATATTTACAAGTAAGGAGCGGTTATAATCCAGGCGTCGGCGGTTACTGGAATTGGCGGACGGGAATCATGATTGCTTCTAATGGCAATGTCGGAATTGCCACGACTTCTCCTTTGTACAAATTAGATGTTAATGGTGCTGGCAATTTTAATAGTAATCTTGTTCGTGGAGTTGGTACTCCATTGGTGGCGAGCGATGCCGCTACTAAGAATTATGTTGATTCAGCCATGACTGGCGCGGCTAATACTTTCTGGGCCAGCTCAACTTCCGGTACTTATAATGTTGGTTTAGGAAATGTCGGCATCGGGACGACTAACCCAACTTATCCATTAGATGTAATTGGTAATTTGAGAATTACTACACTTGACCAAGGAGTTGCGGGTAATTATGACTATCTAAATATTGGAAGATATGGTTCATTTAGCGGAATAACATTTGATACAACAGGCTCATATGCTACTCAATTTAATTTTTTAAGTAATTTTAGAGTAGTAAATGGTAATTGGGTAAGATTTACAGGAACAAATACAACAAATTATTTGGAATTTAAAAACACTGATACCTATGGTTATATATCCAATAGCGGTGTAGGTGGACTTATATTACAGCCAACTTCGGGCAGCGTCGGAATTGGAACGACTAATCCATCAGCTAAATTAGATATTTTTGGCGGCGGAACGGTGGCTAGTAGTACTTATAAAGATATTAATATTGGTAATGCTCCGATGGCTACGGTTTATGATGCTTCTTCTTATGGTCCAACCATTTCGATGTCAAGACCAAATCTAGCTGGTCAAACTGATACAGAAATTTTTAATTACATTGCAAACAATAGTGAAATTAATATGGGCCTTAAGGCTAGGGGCGCTTTCAGTTTTGTCTCTGGCAATTCAAATGTTAGTGTGATGAGAATCAATGGCGCTGATAGTGGCGGTAACGTCGGTATTGGTATCACTTCTCCTTTGTATAAATTAGATGTAAATGGTGCTGGTAATTTTAACACTTATCAAATTCACGGCGTAGGAACACCAACGGCCGCCGCTGATGCAACGCCAAAAAGCTATGTCGATTCGGCCATAACTGGAAGTGGCGCCTCTTTGTGGGCCAGTTCAACGGCTGGGATGTATAATGTTGGTTTGACTGGCAATGTGGGGATTGGAACGACCACTCCTAATACGCAGTTGTCTTTATTCGCCAATAATGCCTCTGGAATTTCATCTGGTATATCCGTCAGAAATATATCTACAACGGCATATGCCAATGTTGATCTCATGAACGATTTAGGGAATGATTTGCGTTTATTGATGAGTGATTCCGGTTTTAATTATGGAGCAACGGGCGGGGACACTGCAACTGTTGTTACCGGTGGAACTGGTGGGCTAAATTTAGAAGCATATAATGCATCTGGCAAAATAACCTTTGTTACTGGTGGCGATACAACTTCAAAAGAAAGAATGAGAATTGATAGCGCTGGCAACGTTGGAGTTGGCACCACCACTCCTCAATATAAGTTAGATGTATCGGGAGTTATTAGAGGTAATAGTTATTTTAAACTTTCAGATTTTGATGGTGGCACAGACGCTGATACCGCTTTAATAAATAGAGATGCAAAATCGATGTTTTGGAGCGGTGGGGTTATTGTTGGTCAGTACACTAATGGTTCTAGCCCTACCGTTAATACCGGTGAATTGTTAACAACTGGTAATACTTATTTATCTGTTAATACTGGCAACGTCGGTATCAGCACCACTTCTCCACAATATAGATTAGACGTTAATGGTGCTGGAAACTTTAATAGTAATCTTGTTCACGGAGTCGGTACGCCTTTAGTAGCGAGCGATGCCGCACCAAAAAGTTATGTTGATTC
>Ga0214216_1000586_pt1 | contig 11983 bp, 9 predicted proteins | sample TroBogypolimnion_12_FD_153054 | JGI IMG/M metagenome (GOLD analysis project Ga0214216, IMG submission 153054) | Freshwater microbial communities from Trout Bog Lake, WI - 27JUN2007 hypolimnion | ecosystem: Environmental > Aquatic > Freshwater > Lake > Hypolimnion/Profundal zone | place: Trout... | reverse complement strand
TAGTAGTCCGTGAATTAACCGCAATTCATCTTTCTTTTTATTTGGGTGTTTCCTAACCCTAAACTTCTCACATACTCCTCCATCACAATTAGAGCATTTACAACTGGTTCTAAACTCATCTACCAAAAACACATTGTAATTATTCTTACGAAACAGGGTTCGCATTCCCTTTCCCAGTGTGGGTTCTTTGTATTTCATTTGCTTCCGTTGTTCCCAATCTCCTATACAAATCACAACTTCGTCAGGATTACCAAATGTTTTCTTAAACTGGTTTATCATCTTTTGTTCGGTGCGTTTTGTATTGATATGCATACCAAACTTTAATTCACGGAACAACTCTTTCCTGTAAAAAACAAATAGCGTGTGATTGATACGATTTTTTGCTTGTAAATATTCTTTGAACTTTGTAATATCTAGCGTTTTCCTGTTGTAATGAGACAATTCGGTTTCATATTCTATAACTGTTTTATCGTGTATCTTATTAGTTTTCATAGCAAGAATGATATTGTTATATTTCTTCAATTTGGTTTCTTTTCTTCGTTGGTCTTGTGAATAACGGAAGATAGTAGCATCTTTGGTTGAACCATCCACACAATAAATCAAATCGCATTTCCCAGCATCAATTCCAATAATTTTCTTATTTTGTAAATGTATCGTATCATCCAACTCGTCAATATACATTTCTTTTGAACCAGTTTTTTTTGTCATTGGTAGTTTCTTGCCGACCAAATCCTTACGCAACAACAATACACTAACACCAACTCCGTCAGTAGAAATCATATGATGAAACGAATAATCGGTTTTACGAAATAACTTCTTCTCTGTTCGAAAAAAGAACTTCCAAATCTTATCTTCGTTCTTTTTCAAATTGCCCTCCGTTTTATAGTAAGCCTTGCTTCCTTGTTCTTTTCTCAATAACAGATTTACCAATGTAGTTGTATCCAATCGTATATAACTGGGTGTTATAGAACTTCGCAATGGAAACACATTATTTACAGTTTCCAACTCATTTTCCACTTGTTTCATCATAAAAATCATACTGGGAAAATAATCCATTGGACTACATTTCAAATCATAATAGATACTATTCTTTTCATATTTGGTCTTGTTTGGTAGCACATTTAGTTTTTGCTCGGTAATCCATTTGTGATAATATGGTTTAGATGTAAGTATGGTTGTATCCACATTCAGTAAGTCATTCTTGATTTTTCGTAGTTCGCTACACAATGCTCGTATTCGTGTTTCACGCTCCGCTTTCGTCTTACCTAATTTTCTAATTTTTTCAGTTATAAGTTTCTTTTTCCAAACAACATTTACATACCGCTCCACATAATCCACATAATGTAATTGTATGTTATTCTCATACATCGTGATAACATCTTCTTTCAAATAATCCAAAACTGTATTTAATCCAGCATAATCAATTGGGTCATTTTGCGTAGTCGGCAAATAGTGTTCCTTGTAAAAAGCAGTGAGTTTCTCTTTCATTAGAACGGTTTCTTGTTTGGGTGGTTTCCCTCGTTTTTCTTCCTTCTCACCACAAACAACTTTCATAGTATTATTGATAAGTTCCTTACTGATGATGGGTAATGAACCGTTATTATTTTCATAGTAATCCAATAGATACAGTTTCAAAAACTGTAATGTATGAATAACAATTTTGTTGGATTTGATAACGGCACTATTGATGATTGATATGTTGATATCAGGGTGCTTCAAAATGCTTTTCAGTGAGGTTTTGACGGATTTGAAAAACTCAGGTGGTTTCTCTTTTGGTTTTTCCATCCTATATACTATACAAAGATATTATTTCTAAATAGTTTTAACACATTAAAATTATTTAGTTATTCCTAAATATTCTATATTTAGTTGAACGAAAAAAACAACCTTGATTATTAGATTTTTCAATTTCACTCCTTTCAAAAATATATTGTTGTTTTCGTAAAATGCTTCTAATAATATTCAAATATGGTCGCTTACAATCAAAATTGGGTTTGAAAGATGATATAGTAGAACAAGCAAAATATTTTGGTATTTCTTCTTTCAAATCAAGTAATTTCTGTTGTTTTTCAATATCTTCATCTAAATCACAAAGTAAAAAGGAATTATTTTCATCTAAATCGATAATGCTTATTATTTTTTTACATACTTCCTCTCTTTCATTGTGAAATTTCTCACTTAATTTGATTCGCATTTATACATAATTATAATAAAATCTTTAATTGGATTTTGTTCCATTTATAATGTTCGGTGGTGTATATTATTTTACACACAAACTCTGTAATAGTCGGCGGTGATCGACGTCTTACTGGGTCTTATTATATGACATACTTTACCTGGCCTCAATCCAATAACTCTGGCTACCGGATCAAATCTCGATATGTCGGGGAACTGAACCATGTCAGTAATGTTGTATTTCTGCATGACTTGGGCGACCTCAGTATCGTCCATAACGCGATGTTCGGGGACAAGAGAGTTGTTTAGTATATTGAACTGTAATCGCTTGATATTTTCAATTACGATGAATATACCGTCCTTTTCCCAAATGTGTTTTAGCTCGTTAGTGATGGTTTCGTTTACTTCATCTTTGATGATTATGAACAACGTATCTGCTTTTGTTAGAGTCTCTTCTAAATTGAAGAGATCCTCTATCATTTCTTGAATGTTAACTGCTTTGATTTGCTTCCCTAGATAATAACGAATGTAGATTTTATTTTTTCTTTTTGTTGCGGGATCCTCCTCTTTTTTTTCCAACAACATATCCAATTGATTGTTTTGTTTCATGGAATTGACTTCGTTGATACTAAAATTCGAGTAATCGTCTACATTGTAACCCTGTTTTTCCATTAACTCTAGAGAAACCTTTCTAGACTTATAAACGGTTGAAATTAAAATGCTTGAGTTTTGACTCGTCATATTATATTATGTTATTAATAAATAATTATTTAGATTAATTTCAATTTTTTATATATTTTGTGGTTTGATGTTTATTATTATTTTTTTGTCTCCACTGCTCGAGCTCTCTTCGTTTTCCAATGCTTCTATTTTTGGTTCTTCTTCAACGTCAAGAATTGATGGAATAACTGGTGTTGTAACTTTTAGGCTTGATGAAGACGACGGTTCGGGAGAAGGAGGATAGTCTGGCGAAGTCGGTTGATACAAGGGCGACTCAGGAGGGTAACCAGGAGATTCCGGAGGATACTCTGGCGAAGTCGGCTGATACAAGGGCGACTCAGGAGGGTAACCAGGAGATTCCGGAGGATACTCTGGCGAGGGAGGGTAACCAGGAGATTCCGGAGGATAGTCTGGCGAGGGAGGGTAACCAGGAGACTCTGCAATTTCTTCTTCCTGTAAATCCCAGTTGACGTCAAGCTGTTTGTTTTTCAAATCTTTCTCTCGTTTCAGTTTAAATACAAGTTTGTTTTTGTAAGATGCAATCACATTTTGAATATCATCACTATCGTCCTTTAATAGTTTATTTATATTATTCGAATACGACATGCTCAGCAGTTTATCAACGTTGTCATCTGTAATGATATGCATTTGAACGTTCATTACCTGTAACTCCTGTATCAATAATTTGAACGAAAATGGTATTCTTATTATGCTAAACGACCTCCCAAATCTGCTCAAATTTTTGATGTTCATAGATCCGTCTGGATTTGTATTGAAATTGATGGGACCATCCGCATACGGACTCAAAAACAGGTTCTTTGCTTCATTATAAATTGCAATCGATCCAGTTTTGTTACACACGGCCATATAATATTCGTCTCCTCGAATCAAAAACGACTCATTCAAAAAATACGACATCCCGTGCGCAAGAACTCCGTCGCGTTCCATTTCACCTATACGAAGACCTCCGTCATTTGCTCTGCCCTGAACAGGTTGTCGCGTAAGCATCGTGTTTGGTCCACGCGCACGATAATTTATTTTATCCTTCACCATGTGTTTCAGTCGCATGTAATATGTAGGACCTATGTAGATATCGCTTTGCAGCTGTTCCCCGGTCATACCGTTGTATAATATTTGGTTGCCCGTAGAATTAAATCCCGCCTCAACCAGCAGAGGTGCATACGTCGTGTAGTTGGCACCCTTAACCTGAAACGCGGTGCAGTCGCCGAACGCGCCATAACTCGTGCAAACCTTACCGAAGAGCGATTCGATTATCTGGCCGATGGTCATACGAGATGGTATTGCGTGGGGATTAATAATTAAGTCGGGACGTATTCCGTCGGCCGTGAACGGCATATCTTCTTCGGGAATAATCAATCCTATCGTTCCCTTTTGCCCAGACCTGGACGCCATTTTGTCGCCAATCGCAGGTATCCTTTCCTCTCGAACGCGAACTTTTGCCACGTTAAACCCCTCCTCTCCTTGCGTGATGAATGATTTATCTACAAAACCCAATTGCCCCTTTTTCGGTTTGACGGAATCGTCTGTCCATAAATCTTTATCCTCAAGGTTCGACGTTATTTTACCGATCAACATAATTTTATCGTTCAACTCGGTGTTTTCTTTGATCATCCCATTGTCGTCCAACAAACTGTAATCGTACCCCACCTTCACCTTGGTTACGTTGTTCTTTTGCACATTTGCAAATTTGGAATTCGAGAGACCGGCAACAGTCGAACTTTCTTCTCTCGCTTCATACATCGAATAGTAGGTTGTTCTAAATATTCCACGATTTACAGCCCCTTCATTGATCAAAATTGCATCTTCGACATTATATCCAGTGTAACTCATAATGGCCACAATTGCATTCACACCATAGGGCTGTTCCTCGTTGTTCAAATACTCCAAATATCGCGATTTGATCAACGGTGTCTGTCCGTAATTTAAAATCACGCCCATTTTATCTATTCGCATTTGAAAATTTGTGTGGTAGACCGACACAGCCTGTTTACTTTGTCCGCACGAAAATGAATTTCGTGCAAAAGGGTTGTGTTCAGGATAAATTATTTGGTTTCCCATAACGCCCAACATGAGAGAGGGGTCGATTTCCATGTGTGTGTAATACTTTGACTTTTTGAGATCTTCTGGATTATTTGCGATCAACGAACCCTCTTCTTCGGTTGTATCCACGTAATCTATAACTGATTTATTTCGCTGAAGAACATCAATAATATTATCCTTTTTTAAGTCTGTGTATATTTCATTCATTTCGTACAACTTGTTGTTTTTGATTGAAAACTCTTTATCACCTTTATCCTTTAATCCACACGTAATTTGTTGCCACGAAATTCGATTACTCTTGAACAATTGAATTACTTCCTCTCGGTTGAAACTCATTTTGCCGGTTTCAACGTAATAAATCGGCCTCGTCAATCTACCTGCGTCGGTATAAACGTAAACTTCGTTGTGTTCATAATCGAAAGATATACTCGTAAAAATTGGAATTATACCGTTCCTTCTATACAATTTCAAAAGGTCCACCAATTCGATAGGATTATCGATAACCCCAATCCAGTTACCGTTCACTAATATTTTGGTGCTGCACGACAAATACTCTGGACTACACTCTAAAATAATCTTCATCGGGGTATTCGATCGCAACCATTTTATAATAGGAAACGATGACCCCCCGCTGGTTATGTGAGTGCTTATGGCGAGGTGTTTGTGGAGACCTATATTTCCACCATCTGGAGTGTCCAACGGATCAATGAACCCCCATTGTGACCCATTTAAATGGCGAGGGCCAACAACCTTGGCGCTTGCATCGAGCGGTAAATTAATCTTGCGCAGATGCGATATAAATGTATTCCAACTCAGTCGATTTAAATCTTGAACCACCCCGAGCCGTTTTGTGTGCGCTTCGGATCCCCAATTCCCTTTGAATGCCTTCCGGAACCCGCCCTCTACATCTCGATCTTTGAAAAACGTTTTAATGTTTGTTTCGATCAACCCAATAAAATTGCCCTTGTATTTGTTTTCTTTGTTTGTGTCCAATGACGGATTTGTATTGTCCTCTTTGTATTCGCCTTGATGATAGTAATACTCTTCGTCAATTTTTTTTGCGATGGCCCTCTTTTGAATCAAATAATATTCCCTGAACAAGTCGTAGATGAGAGACCCAGACAGCTCGACACGCTTGAATCGAAAGTTATCCCGGTCTGTGGGTTTTTCCTCCTTAACAAAAACCTTGAGTAGGCGGTTCACCATATAACCGACGAAATAGGCTTTCTCGAGAAAATTTATTTCGCCAACATGAGGCAGGAAAAAATCGGACAAAATCTCAACAGCACTAGAAATTGTATTTCTCTTTGTAAACGTCGCAATAAATTTCAATGCCGTATCTTGATTGAAAATTTTGTTCGCGTCATGAATTGATGGTATAAATAAATTCACGTAATTTTCATTGTTTTCAATGTCTAATAAACACGTTTTTATGATGTCTTTGTCTGAAACAACGCCGAGAGCACGCATTAAAATAAAGAGTGGGATCGGCTTGCGAACATTTGGAATGGAAACGACAATTTGATTGTTGGAATAGGACGGCGATGGCGCAACAATCTTGACAGCTGTTGTTCTTATGGGTTTTGAGGCGTCTTCAGATACAGACCTTATTTCGGCGGAATGACTGTATAGCTCATCTTCTTTGTTTACCCTTATGTAAAGCATATTATCTGCAAATTTCTCTTGAGATACAATTACCTTTTCTTTGCCGTCGATGATAAAATAACCTCCGTAGTCATTACGACATTCACCCATGTTGAATCGAACGTCTTTATTCAAAGAATTCAAGACACATAGGTTTGATTGAAGCATGATAGGGAAACGACCGAGATAAATGTTTTCGAATGTCTTTGTTGTTTCTATTTTTTCGCCGTCGACATAATAAGTGAAATCAACTTCTACGTCGTAGTGGATGGTTATACCATATGTCATATTTCTTAATCTCGCATCATTGGGATACATATAGTGCATGTATTTTTCGTCGTAAATGATCGGTTTACCAAAATAAATCTTTGTCCCATCTTTACCACCAAGATACAATAAACAACCGTTTCTATTTTCGGGGGTTTCAGCGTCTTCTTCTCTCTCAATGAACCTAACCGGGTTGTTTTCTCGAAAAATGTTATTGATTCCTTTATTAAAAAAATCATTGTATGAGTCTAAATGATGGGATACCAAGTTGTTTGGATTGTCTGTGAAATATTTATCTATTAACTTCCAAGATATTGTATCCATATTATATTATAATAATCATATTTTTAAAATCTTATTTGATGTATTATATTATAACAAATCAATTTCATAATAAAGATATTTTGATTCATATTCCAACCATGATAAGGATTCGAATATTCTCAAATTTCTGTGATAGTAAAACTTGCAAAGTAGTTTACGAGAGACTATGTGAATCAACAAAATTAGATTTTTACGGGGAAGATAAGCAAGTATATATAACAGATGACGACAATTATACACATGTCATTATTATGAATACGGCGATGCCGGTTTTGAATACCCCTAAGCAAAATGTTTTGGGATTGGCATTTGAACCATTTGAATTTTTAAACATATCTCGCGAGTTTATTGAATATTCAAAAAAATACATTGGAAAATATTTCATAGGAGACAAACGAAACCTCCCTGACCCGTTCGTTGAACACTTTGGTTATATGTGGTATTCAAATCCTTTGAGGGATATTGTAAATAAATCAAAAATAATGTCAATTATCGTAAGCGAGAAGATGTTTGCGCCTGGTCACAAATATAGACATGAGTTGGTAACACGAATAATAAAGGATGAATTACCTATCGATATTTATGGACGAGGATGCAAATTTTACAAGAGTAAATTTATAAAGGGAGAGTTTATAAGCGATGAACCGTACGAAGATTATATGTATTCAATTTGTATTGAAAATTACAGGGAGAATCATTATTTGTCTGAGAAAATAATGAGCCCTATTTTATTTAATTGTATGCCAGTTTATTTAGGTTGTATAAAAATAAATGAATACTTTGATGACGTATTGATATTGTCTGGAGATGTTGATCGTGATATACAAATGTTACATACAATTTTAGAAAATCCAACACTTTACCATAAGAAAATGTATAACGACAAAAATATAAATACAGTGAATTTGTTAAAAAATATAAATTGCATTTTCAACTAATAATTTTATAATTTGTTATAGTATATGAAATCCAAAACAATTATTGCGTTTATAACCATTTTTACTTTGGTTGCATTTGCGTTTGTTTATAACAAGAAACACGAGGGATTTGGGGGCGGAGGAGGAGGTGGCCATGGTGGAGGTGGAGGAGGAGGTGGCCATGTTGGAGGTGGCCATGGCGGAGGAGGAGGTGGCCATGGAGGAAGAGGAGGAGGTCATTGGGGTCGAGGTGGATGGGGTGGAGGTGGATGGGGTGGAGGTGGATGGGGTGGGGGTGGAAGTGGATGGGGTGGATGGGGTGGGATAAACAATTATTACAATGGTTTTGGAGGAGATTATGATTATTATCCGGAGATAATTTATACATATCCTATTACTGAATATCCCTATCTTGTTCCTGAATATCCCTATTTTTATTAGAGCTTCTTCGTTTGTTTTTTCTTTGTTCGATTCTTCTTCGTCAAAGCAAATTTTGGTTTATATATTGAAAAATCTGTCCAATCCTCGCTGGGTCTATCTTTTAAATACGGACAAAATATAGCCCATTGTATGTGCTTTTTACAAAAATCGTTTTTGTCAAAAGGAGTCCCACAAGAACTACCATACCTCGCAGAAAACTGCATTTTTTTTGCCATATTTGTGTCGCATACAATCCCATCTACGGCACCTCGCGGAGAAAATGGTCTAGGCCTGTCCGCCTGAGACATATACTCTCTCGCATCTAATTCATAATGCGAGCAAACCGTTCTGGAACAAGGATTGTCTTCCTTGTGTAGGTATACATCGTAGTGGTCAGCAATTATTTTTTTGGCAACGTCAATGTCGAGTTTCCCTTTATGTTCATCCATCAGTTCGTTCAAGCGCACAAGTCGCGCGCCTTGGTGACGACGAATATCATAGAACCCAGAATTTTTACATTCGATATTTCTTATTCTTGCATCGTAAGGAGCATTGAATCCAATAAAAAATCCATTCTTTGTCCTTTCGATGTTGTGATATTTCAAACCCAGTTCTATGCGCAATATTTCGTTATTATTTGTATCACCAAAGAGCCACGAGTTTGCATAATCCCCCGAATTGTCTTTCAATAAAAAGTCGACGCATTCATCAAGTGTATTTCCATATTGCATTGCATTGCGAATCCTGTAACCGACCGGAGCTTTTTTCTCGTATGGGAAAAATCCGCCAATTGTTGTTTCTGTTCCTATAATTCCCTTTGCGTTGACAAAGAAATCGGTCCCGCTCCATATCCAACACGCGGACGTTTGCATAATAAATCGATTCCCACTGTCCGGGTTCAAATCCAAGATGATGTTTGAATATTGTCCGTCGATAAATTCAGTAAACGAATTGTGAGCAACAACAATTTTTCCATCCTTTGTATAATCGCCAACTGCAATAAAGGCACTACACCTGTCTTGTGATCCTCCTCCCTCTTTTCCAGTTCGTTCCCCCGATTTGGTAGAATACCAATATGGTATGGACATGTAAAAATTCCATGCAAGAATTTCTTCGACGTTTGTTTTACACCCCCCTTCATTGCATCCCAACGCGATACCTTCCATTTCCTCGTAAAATTCTGGAAAATCTTTCTGCGTCATACTCTTAAAATCGTCGTTGACTTCCTTGATAAAATACTCCCATGGTTTACCATACGATTCAAACATAAAGAATTCCAACATTTTTTGAATATCCTTAAATTCTGTGGCGCACAAAAAACCATATGCGCGCCCCCTTTCTTTTGGTTTTCCCTTTATAGATATGTATTTCCATCCATTTTTTTCGTATGAGAAACCATTTTTTATTTTCATTCTACAATAAATGGATACTTTATTTACATCATCATCATTCCAATTAGGACAAATAAAAGAATCCACGGGAGTAGAATTAATAACCAGGATATACACGTATGTCCATCCTTGCAAATTAAATTCAGGACCCACGTCCAGAATAAAACGTAAATTACTTTAATAATGAAAATTAGGCTTGTGCTCGGGACACTGCATGAAAAACTACCAACATCGTAAATGTTTGAATTGCCTAAATTTTGAACCAACATAACGGCAATTGAAAGCATCGAAATTAAAAAATATAACAGGGCTGGACTACATAGTTTCTTCAAAAATGTCATTATGTAATAGGACTAGAAAAATATAAAATCTAGTCATATTAATATTTCGTTAGCTGGTCTTTCCACGGCAAAGGGCTCACCGGTTGCGGGTAGCCGCGAATCGCATTGTAAAACGATCCTGCACCGAATTTTCCCAACCCGATTAAATCTTGTCCGGCAAATCCCCCCGTTTGTTTCTTTCGATGTTTCATCGTCCTCTTTCGTCCTCCCCCGGATGCCGATACGTACTTCATCTGTCTCGAAACATCGTCTGGTGAGTATGTATTGTAACCTAAATGGTTACGACCTCCATCGACTCCGTCAACGCCGGGCCATTGTTCCGGGGAACTTCCCCACGGTTTGCCTATAAGGCCGTTGGGGTATGACATACCACCCCCAGTTTGCTTGGCATTGCATTCGCTGCATTTACACTTTATTCCCTTGCATTCGCTACACTTGCAATGTTTTCTGTGTTTACCTCCTCCGGTCATTGGACACGTGTCGCTGCACCCTCCGGATTGTTTAACCGCCTCACAACCACATCCACCTCCACGTTTACCCGGAAAGTTTAAAAAATTAAATCCACCCGGTGATGGTCCATTTGATGGGTATGGCCCTCCTCCAACCCCGACGGAATTTAAATTGCTCCCCCCTAAATAATTTTTACGAGTCTTCTTCTTATAACATCCTTTCATTATTTTAGAACGCGTATTCTTCATATACATTATACTAAGAAATTTATTCAATATCAACGTGTGTTAAGAAATGTCTCCTACAACACATTTTAACAATATTTAAATCATCCATAACCTCTCCTTCTGCTGTTTTTTGTTTGAATTCTTTTGTTAGATACAAGACCTTGTCAGTTTCTATAGGTTCGTCATTTTTTCGTTTGGCCAATTTCTTCTTACGCACTTCTTCAAGATAATATCTATATTTGTCTGCGATTACCATACTACACGTAAAACATCTAATTGGAATGATCATTGTTATAATATATTAAAGTATAATATTCTTATATTTTATTCAATTTTTTACAAATTATATTTGTATAATTTATAAATGCGCAATAAAACTATGACACGTAAAAACAACCAGTCTAAGAAACGAAGAAGGATGAACGTATTAAAGAAACTTAAGAAAACGACGATACGAGCTCTTCCCATTGTTGAATCGGGATTAAAGAAAGTTGGGAAATCAGTTGAATTCGCAGCTGAAAAATCGGCACCCATTGTGAACAAGGGACTTGAGGGAATCTACGGAACGTTGGCTACTGGATTTGAGATGGGAGCAAAGAGAGTTAAAAACGTTATCAAAACGAGACGGCGTTCTAGGTCTCGTAGATAAACCATTCTAGATTTCCCTCAGTTCGTAGCCTTTGCTCGTTAAAACTCGTTTATGTTGAGCGTTCGTTTTGTGAATATCAACGTGACATTTATCACACAATGTCATCAAGTTCGAAATTTTGTTTTTGTGAAAAGGTCCATCTTCGTTCACGATGATCCCTGCATCATTTGCATCTCGTTGATGCTGTAAATGATGAACATCGCTACCAACCTTGGTTTTACACATTTCACATAAATTTACAATCTTTTGTGAATTGTAATGAGACGTCTTCAAAGAAAGAATGCTACCGGACTCCGGATGATACTTTGACCGGATTGCATATGCAGCACTCAAGAAATCATCGGGAAGACTCAGCGACTTGCATACCTCGAGCCCATACATACTGTTTCCGGGTCCA
>Ga0214216_1000585_pt1 | contig 12023 bp, 9 predicted proteins | sample TroBogypolimnion_12_FD_153054 | JGI IMG/M metagenome (GOLD analysis project Ga0214216, IMG submission 153054) | Freshwater microbial communities from Trout Bog Lake, WI - 27JUN2007 hypolimnion | ecosystem: Environmental > Aquatic > Freshwater > Lake > Hypolimnion/Profundal zone | place: Trout... | reverse complement strand
GAGTGGCGATCATGCGCTTGCAAAGATTGAAGATCTTCACAATAAGCCACGTATTGCCATTTGCAAGACTCCAGATTGGGCGCTTGCTCAAAAGGAAACAGCTGCTGCTCTTGCAGTAGCGAGATTTGCCGCAGAAGCGATTGCCAAAGGCAGTGTTGGCGACTTGAAGCTGCCGCCTATATTTGATCAATACTCACAGACTCAAGCGCGCATCATGGCAGCAGAAATGTCACGCAGCTTAACGTTCGAGCGCATCCGCTTTCCGAAGAAAATCAGTCCACAGCTAGCTAAGCAGTTAAACGATGGCGCAGCGATTTCTTATGAGCAATACACAAAAGATCTTTTGCTGCATCAAGAAGCACGCGCTGCAATACAGCTGATATTTAGCAAAGAGCTGGACCTTATCATTGCGCCTAGTGCGATTGGTGAGGCGCCTGGGTCAAAAGAAACTACTGGAGATCCCATCTTCTGTAGAGGCTGGACTTTACTTGGTCTGCCGTGCATTAATCTGAACATCACTAGCGGCCCTAATGGAATGCCGGTAGGAGTGCAATTAATTGCAGGTCCAGGTAAAGATCATTTCTTACTAAGTGCAGCCAGAGCATTTGCACGCTCGCTGTCCGATCCCGTCACACGGGATCAGGCTTAGCGCATGGAGCATTAGTCGAGAGTGATGTGCGCTGATTTAATTGCCTTATTCCAAAATGGCAATTCTTTTTTCAGCAAAGCATCGGTTGCGGCGGGAGTCAGGTAACGCAATTCAACACCGGAAGTATCAGCGCGCTCTTTCACTTCCGGCAATGCCAAGCTTGCTTTTACTGAATCCGTTAGCTTTGTAATCACTGGTGCAGGCGTTCCTGCAGGGGCATACAAAGCAACCCAAGACTCCAATTGGAAAGTAGGTAAGCCTGCCTCGGCAGTAGTAGGCACATTGGGCATACCAGGGTGACGTGTCTTACCAGTCACAGCCAATGCTTTGAGCTTGCCACTCTGCACGTGCTGCATCACTGATGGTGGCGTAGTGATAAATACCTGGACCTGGCCAGCAAGCACATCTTGTACAGCGGGGCCCGAGCCCTTGTAAGGAACGTGCACCATCTCAACACCAGTAATTTGCTTGAAGATTTCTGTACCAATATGTGAGACCGAGCCATTACCTTGAGACGCATAGTTCAACTTACCAGGATTGGCTTTGGCATAAGCAATGAATTCTTTGAGATTGTTGACTGGTACCGATGGATGCACTGCAATCACATTCGTAGAAACAGTCAGTAATGCAATGGGTGAAAAGTCTTTAATCGGATCCCATGGCAATTTATCCATCAGCGCAGGATTGCCAACGTGATAACCAGAGTAAGAAATCAACAAAGTATAGCCATCAGGTTTAGCCTTGGCAACATATTGGTATGCAGTATTTCCACTCGCGCCAGGCTTGTTATCCACAATCACGGGCTGACCAATAACCCTCGTTAAAGGCTCGCTTAATAAACGTGCAGAGGTATCCACTAAACCGCCCGGAGGATTTGGCACGACCAATACGATCGGATGCTCTGGGAAAGTTTGTGCATATGCGACGCTAAAACTCAATGCAATAGCCAAAACTATAAAAAACTTCTGTACAGTTTGGTAGGTTTTCATAATCATCCTCATGAATTTGATTGCTGATTTTTTATCTCTGACCTACTTTGACATCGCCAAATATCGCCTGCGCTTCACGTGGCAAACAACGCCAATAGCGCTCGTGAGAGCTCACTACACCGCCTAAAGCGGTGGCAGCCTCCCAAGCCCAGCGTGGCTTATACAAGAAGGCGCGCGCTAATGCAATCAAGTCTGCATCGCCCTTCTCCAAAATTTCTTCAGCTTGATGAGGATCCGTAATGAGACCAACCGTCATGGTTGGTAGGCCAGATTTGTCTTTCACGATCTTGGCAAAAGGGACTTGATAATTGGGGCCAATCGCAATTTTTTGTTTTGGTGAGATACCACCAGAAGAGATGTGAACAAAATCACAGCCAATGGGTTTTAACTGAGAAGCAAACTCTGCTGTTTCTTCTGGAGTCCAACCGCCCTCGATCCAATCGCTGGCTGATATCCGTATACCTAGTACACCTTTATAGGCAGCGCGCACTGCTTTGAATAACTCTAATGGAAAACGAATGCGATTTTCAAAAGAACCACCATACTCATCAGAGCGTTGATTGGCGATTGGCGATAAGAACTGGTGCAATAAATATCCATGAGCCCCATGTAATTCAATACCGTCTACGCCAATTCGGTCAGCGCGTTGGGCGGACTCTACAAACGCCTTAATCAAGCCACTCAATTCTACTTTTGAGAGTTCATGAGGCAAACGCTCTCCATCCATCTGTGGAATAGCAGAAGGCGCTTCCATTTCCCAGCCACCTTGTTCAACTGCCAATAGCTGACCACCATTCCAAGGAGTTGCGCTAGAGGCTTTACGTCCAGCATGTGCCAACTGTATAAATACCGGAGTTGCAGGCGCTAATTTACGAGCTCGAGTGAGTTTATCTTTTAAGGCAGCTTCTGTGCGGTCATCCCATAATCCAAGGCACCCTGGAGTAATACGGCCCTCTGGCGTTACGCCAGTTGCTTCAATAATAAATAAAGCGGCACCGCTATTCAATAAATTACCCCAATGCATTAAATGCCAGTCTGATGCCTCGCCATTAATAGAGGCGTATTGGCACATCGGCGCAACCACAATTCGGTTTGCCAATGAAAGGGGCCCTCGTGGGGAGTTGAGGGTGTAGCTTGAAAACAATAAACTCATAAATAGCCTCTTGGATGACTTCTATATAACAAAAGCAATACGGAAAACCTGAAATTCGCTTAAAGCGATAGAATACTTAATAACTAGAATAAACGAGACAGCAAAGTCGTACTGATTACTATCCTGAGCGACTTGGCTAACCCCTAAACCCTATTATCCTTAACTATAAATACTATGAATGCACCTCAAGCCTTTGAATCTAAAGAAGATATTGGTCACTATGTCGGCGGTAAAGTTATTAACCCCAAGGATGGCCGCTTTGCTGATGTTTATAACCCAGCAAAAGGTAAAGTAGCTAGACGTGTTGCTCTAGCCAGCCGTAAAGAGGTTGATGATGTTGTAGCCGTTGCTCAAACTGCCTTTCAGACATGGAGCCAAACATCCCCCCTGCGTCGTGCGCGCATCATGTTTAAGTATCTCGAGCTCCTTAATGCGAATCGCGATGAATTGGCCGCCATTATTACCGCTGAACACGGCAAAGTATTTACAGATGCTCAAGGCGAAGTTGTCCGCGGTCTTGAGATTGTGGAATTTGCTACTGGTATTCCTGAGTTACTCAAGGGTGACTACACAGAGCAGGTCTCTACCGATATCGATAACTGGGTAATGCGTCAACCTTTGGGTGTTGTTGCAGGGGTCACACCCTTTAACTTCCCAGTCATGGTTCCAATGTGGATGTTCCCAGTAGCGATTGCTTGTGGCAACACCTTCATTCTTAAGCCAAGCCCAACCGATCCATCCGCTTCACTCTTCATGGCTAAATTACTGAAAGAAGCTGGTTTACCTGATGGCGTATTTAACGTCGTGCAAGGCGATAAAGAAGCAGTTGATGCCTTAATCGAAAATCCAGATGTGAAAGCGGTTAGCTTTGTAGGTTCAACTCCTATTGCTAACTATATTTATGAGCGCTGCGCTCACTTTGGTAAGCGGTCTCAAGCGCTTGGTGGTGCTAAGAACCACATGGTCATCATGCCTGATGCAGATATCGATAAAGCAATCGATGCATTGATTGGTGCGGCCTATGGCTCAGCTGGTGAGCGTTGTATGGCAATCTCCGTTGCCGTATTAGTTGGCGATGCTGCTGACAAGATCATGCCAAAACTGATTGAGCGTACTAAAGCCTTGAAGATCAAGAATGGTATGGAGCTCGATGCTGAGATGGGCCCAATTGTGAGCAAGGCTGCGCTTGAGCGCATTACTGGCTACATAGAAAGTGGTGTTACCTCTGGTGCCAAGTTGTTAGTTGATGGTCGCGGCCTAAAGGTTTCCGGTCTTGAAGATGGCTTTTTTATTGGCGGTACTCTATTTGATAACGTTAAGCCAGATATGAAGATCTACTTAGAAGAAATCTTCGGACCAGTACTATCTTGTTTACGCGTTGCAAACTTTTCTGATGCCTTAAACTTGGTCAATTCATGTGAGTTTGGTAATGGTGTTGCTTGCTTCACTAGTGACGGCAATATCGCTCGTGAATTTGCGCGTCGTGTTCAAGTTGGCATGGTTGGTATTAACGTACCTATTCCAGTTCCAATGGCTTGGCATGGTTTTGGTGGTTGGAAGAAATCTCTCTTTGGCGATATGCATGCCTACGGTAAAGAAGGTGTGCGCTTCTACACCAAGCAAAAGAGTGTGATGCAACGCTGGCCTGAAAGTATTGCTAAGGGTGCAGAGTTTGTGATGCCGACATCAAAGTAAGATTCTTAGTCATCACTAGAAATGGGGGCGAAAGTCCCCATTTTTTTGCCTATGCTTAAGACGATTCTTAAGGATTGGAATTTAAGAACTCAATCACTGCTTTATTGAATACCGCAGGCACTTCGACATGCGGAACATGGCCAACGTTATCAATTGGCACAAGCTTGGCATTCGGAATGGATTGAGCAGCCTTACGTCCTAGCTCCGGAAAATTACCCAGCGATTTCACTGCTTCTGGCGGGGCAAAGCGACGCCCAAAGACGGTTCGATCTCTTTGACCAATAACTAATAAGACCGGCATCTTCAATTGTGGCAAATCATTCACAACCGGCTTTTCGGCAATCATCTGATAGGTTAAGACCGAAGCTCGAGCATATGCAGGATAGTCTGGGCCTTTTTGCACCCTGACATACACCTCTACAAATTGCTCATAGGCAGGCTGCCAATTAGGGAAGTAGCTTTGTAAGAACTTGCGATAGCTGACTTCTGTTTGAGCCATCTCTAGTTTCAGTAGATTGTCGTTCTGCTGCGGAGCAATATCTTTGCTGTAATCCTCAAGACCTAGTGGATTTTCTAGTACCAGTTTGCGAACAGTCTTTGGATATAAACGCGCAAAGCGAACGCCGACCATACCGCCCATTGAATTTGCGATCACAGAAACTTGCTTGATCTTTAAAGACGTCAGCAAAGCCTGAGTATTGTCTGCCAGATCATCAAAGTGATATTGCACATCGGGCTTGGAAGACTTACCAAAACCAATCTGATCGGGTGCTATTACGCGATAACCAGCCTGAGTTAATGCCGGGATGGTCAACTTCCAGTAGTCACTGGAAAAATTCTTGCCATGAAAAAGTAATACCGCACCCTTCTGTTTACCTTGTGCAGGCACATCCATAAACATCATACTAGCTGGCTGGCCTTGCAAGCTCGTTTTGAATTCTATTAATGGATAAGGATAGGGCCAAGTACTTAACCGTAAGTCCAAAGGTCCAGCATAGGAGTACAGGCTTGAAGTTGTAGCTTGAGCTTGAGCAGGTGTACTAGCAGACTGCTCTGCGGTTGTGCAGGCAGACAGTAGAACCGCACTAGTGCAAGCCAAAAATACACTCTTGAGTGGAATTCTCATCTTTAGATAATCTTAATTTTCAAAGAGTTCAGACCATCAACACTACCCTCCAACACATCTCCTTTTTTAACTGGGCCTACACCAGCAGGTGTGCCAGAGAAAATTAAATCGCCAGGCTCCAAAGTAAATAAGGTAGATAAGTATGCAATCGTATCGGGCACATTCCAGATTAACTGATTGAGATCACCTTCTTGGCGCACTTCACCATTGACTAAAAGCTTAACGCTGCCGTTGCTTGGATGGCCACATTGAACCACAGGGGTTAACGATCCGCACGGGGCAGATTGATCAAATGCTTTACCAGTATCCCAAGGCCGACCCATTTTCTTAGCCTCGCCCTGCAAGTCACGACGTGTCATGTCCAAGCCAACGCCATAACCATAAACATGGTCAAGAGCTTTATCGGCAGGAATGTTTTTTCCACCCTTGGAGATCGCCACAACCATTTCAATTTCATGATGAACATCATTGGAAAGACTTGGGTAGTCCATGTCTTTTCCATCAGCCACAATTGCGGTAGCTGGCTTCATGAAAAAGAATGGTGGCTCACGATCAGGATCATGCCCCATTTCGCGCGCATGGTCAGCATAGTTTCGGCCAACACAATAGATGCGGTTGACTGCAAAACGACGGGCATCACCCGCAACTGGCAATGTTGGCACTACTGGTGGATCGATTACATATGCTGAACTCATGACTAACCTTTCAATAAAAATTTTCTTAGTTGCTCTCTGTCTAAAAATGGATGTTATCTGTTACTTATTTAATTCTTTAGCGATGGGATTTTTTAGAATACCAATACCGTCAATTTCAATCTCAACAATATCTCCTGGCTGCATAAATACGGGGGGTGTTCTAGCATAACCCACGCCAGCAGGTGTGCCAGTAATAACTACATCACCAGGTTCCAAAGTCATCACTTCAGAAATTAACACCAAAGTTTCAACAACGCCCCATAAAAAATGGTCGGTATTACTGTCTTGCATAATCTTGCCATTGAGGCGCGACTGAATACGTAAACCATGCGCCGCTTCTGGCAACTCATCAGGCGTTACTAAGCAAGGGCCAAAACCACCCGTCTGATCAAAGTTTTTTCCAATCGTCCACTGGGTAGTTTTACGTTGGTAGTCGCGCATACTGCCATCATTAAAGATGCTATAGCCCGCAATTGCCTCTAGAGCATTCTCTTTGGTGAGGCGATGACAACGTTTACCAATCACGAAGGCCAACTCGGCCTCATAATCCAACTTATCAGAAACTGGGGGAACAATCATCGGCTGCTCATGGCCTAATAATGAACTTGGCACCCTCATGAAGAAAGATGGGTAATCAGGGCGAGCATGCCCACCTTCCTTTGCATGGTCTGCATAGTTCAGACCCATACATACAATTTTTTCTGGCTTTGGAATGACTGGAGCAAAGGCAATGCCCTTACTTGACTGCCATAGAAGATTTGTTTGCCCCTGAATCTCTTTTGCGCGCTTCATCAATAATGGTGAGGAAATGGTTTCAAGTAAGGTCTCTACCTCTGAAAATTCAATCCACTCTTTTTCACTGGCGTCCTTGAAAATACCAACGCAAGTTTCTTCTTTGTTAGATGGATTTGGGTAATAAGTAAATAAACGCATTTAAAGCCTTTCTGCTGTCTCTTGATTTCGTCTTTTTAATGTGACTCTTTATTTTTTCTAAGATGAGTATCCCGCAACTTCAGTAGCAAAATACTCAGCGCCAGAGTAAATGTCAGGGCATTGGCCAAAATAAGAGGCCATTTTTCGATAATGAGCCCATAAATTAGCCATAAGCCAACACCTACGGTAAACAAACTATACATACCTAGGGAGATGCTGGTTAAATCGCGACTACGCCAAGATTGGATCGCCTGAGGCAGAAAAGCAATCGTCGTCAAAAAGGCTGCGCAATAGCCAATGGTTTCAATGTGATTAGCCTCAATATTCATCCGTTTATTGTAGTTATTTATCACACCAAATCCTTGACCTAAGGCAGGTCCACTTACTGGGCTAATAAATGCGTACATAATAGAATTTCTAGACCTACCTTAAATAACGACTAAAAAATCATGAGCCTAAAAAGATTAACAATGCTGGGCCTTAGCCTAATTTTGGCATCCTTTGCTAACCTTCCACGGGCTCAAACAGCAGCCATCAAGGCTTATCCGGATAAACAGGTTCGATTGGTGATTCCCTTCCCGCCAGGTGGCGCCACGGATGTTATTGGCCGAATCATGGCTCAAGAGCTCTCAAAATCTTTGAATCAACAAGTTGTAGCGGATAACCGGGCGGGTGATAGCGGCAATATTGGGGCCGATGTCGTAGCTAAGTCTCCAGCTGACGGCTATACCCTGTTAATGGGAGCCCTAACCTCACACGCTATTAATGCCAATCTTGAAAAGGGCAGCATTAAATACGATCTCGAGAAAGACTTCACCCCGGTAGCTATTGTTGGCGTAGTGCCGCTTGTTTTTGTTGTGAACCCATCGGTTCCAGTCAAAAATATGAAAGAGTTCATTGCTTATGCAAAAGCCAATCCAGGCAAGCTAACCTTCGCCTCTTCAGGCGCTGGTGCCCCGCAAAGATTAGCAATGGAGATGTTCCGCTTCCAATTAGGTCTCGATTTATTACACGTCCCATACAAGGGAAGTGGTCCTGCGATGACTGATCTTGTGGGCGGTCAAGTATTAAGTATGTCTGAAACCGTTCCAGCTGCCCTTCCGTTTATTCAGTCTGGTCAATTAAGGCCACTTGCAGTTACCACTGCAAAACGCATTAGCCAATTACCAGATGTGCCGACAGTTACTCAGGCTACAGGCTTACCTAATTTTGATGTTGTCAGCATGTTTGGCATAGAGGCACCCGCCGGAACACCAAAACCCATCGTCGACAAACTGAGCGCTGATCTCAAAAGCATCCTTCAGAGACCCGACGTCCAAGAGCGGATGTTGGCTGCAGGCGTCTATGTCAACTATCTATCCTCAACGGATTCAGCAAAACGGATTCAGCGTGAACTCAATATGTGGGCCAAAGTCATTAAGGATGCCAAAGTTCAAGCGGATTAATGAAGCTCATAGTGAACTTGGTGCTCAACAAAAAGGCCAATGAATCTCATAGACTTTTTTACTTTTGACAACTCAATTATGGTTTGATCCAACAAATTATTCCTTTTCGATCTTCGCTTGAGCTGCTACCTGCTCCCACTTCTTCTTCTCTGCAGCAACAAACAGCTTTGTATTTGTAGGGCTATCCCCCACAGACCAGCCTCCCAAATCTTTCCAGCGTTGCTTGATCTCTGGCGTTTCTAGAGACTTCTTGACCGCTGCATAAAGCTTGTCGATAACTGGCTTTGGTGTTCCTGCAGGAACAAATAAACCAAACCAAGCCGTCACTTCAAAGTTAGGAAAACCCGCTTGAATCATGGTTGGAACGTCAGGCAGCTCAGCCACACGAGTCTTACTGGTCACTGCCAGAGCTCTTAACTTTCCAGCTTTAATGTATTGCATTGAACTTGGCAGGTTATCGACCATCATGTTGACTTGCCCCGCTAACAAATCAGCCAGTGCAGGTCCAGCACCTTTGTATGGCACATGGAAGATATCGATACCGGCTTGCACGCGGAGTAATTCACCAGACATATGAATAGACTGACCGCGACCCGATGAAGCAAAGGAATACTTGCCAGGGTTGGCCTTGGCCATAGCAATCAACTCGGCGACGGTCTTTGCTGGAAAATCTGCATTCACGACCAGAACATTGGGGGTAGCCAATACCACCGTGATTGGCTCCATATCCTCAACCTTGTAAGGAAGATTTTTATAAAGACTATAGTTAATTGCATTGGTGCCAATATTGCCCATGGCCATGGTGTAACCATCAGCCGGAGCGGCAATTAAAGCTTGCAGGCCAATAATGCCCGCGCCACCTGCTTTATTTTCTACAACGACTGTTTGTCCTAGTTCTTTAGAGAGAACATCTGACAGTTGACGGGTTGCAATGTCGGTTGTCCCGCCTGGCGCAGCGGTGACGATGATTTTGAGAGGCTTATTAGGAAATGGATCAGCCGCGCTTGCCCAAGGGGAAGTCGCCATAATTGTTGCAGCTACGGCCAAAAGAATGGCGCGCATTTTGCTCAATTGAAACTCTTGAAGCATTCTATTCTCCTAGACTTATAAATAATTTTTTGGGGCGTGGCACCCTTATGAAGATATCTCTCCATCACGATACATGCCTAGAGTGTTCTATAGCAATTTTTACTCTTTCAGATGTCAGCGGTAGGTCAAAGATTCGTTGGCCAAGTGCATTCGCCACAGCATTCGCAATCGCTGCGCAACCAGGGCCTTGAGAACCCTCTCCAACGCCAAGTGATTTCTCATTTTCTCGGTTAATGATTTCAACCTGAACATTGGGTACATCCGAAAAACGCAAAATCGGATATTCAGCCCAAGAACTTACTTGAATACCTTCTTGGTTAAATGGTACTGACTCATATAAAGTCCAACTCATTGTTTGAACTAGACCACCCTCAATTTGGTTTTTGAAACCATCCGGATTAATTGTTAACCCACCATCGGCTGCAGCAAAGAGGTTAGTTACTGATATTTTTCCACTCTTAGGATCAATCTCAACATCAGCAATGGTAGCAACGTATACAGAGAGATTCTTATATTTTGCGAATGCAATTCCTCGACCATATAACTTGCCATTTTTACGAGATGCGAGAGAGCCTTTCTTCCAATCTGCCATCTTGGAAACATGGGTGATGACATCGCGAGCACGAGGATCTTGTAAATGCTTCAATCTAAATTGAACGGGATCACTCTTAGCCGCTTTCGCCAAATCATCCATCATGGACTCAATTGCGAAAACATTAGCGTATGCACCTAGCGTACGTAAAGCGGAAACCCGCACAGGCATGTCATCTAACAGATGATTGACAACCTTTTGGTTAGGGAAGACGTACAAAGGAATAGCATTGCGATCTGATCCGCCGGCAGGTTGCGGAATATTTTTAACAGGACTTGCTTTGAATGGTTTTTCAAGATACCAGCTAGCTAATAGATTATCGCCAGTTGGCTCACCCGGCCGAGTACTATGAGTATTACTCCAAAGCTCATGCTTCCAATCAACAATACTGCCCTCCTGATCAAGCGAGGCCTGCATATTAATAATCATTGCTGAACCGTATGGCTCCCATTTAAACTCGTCCTCACGCATCCACTGAAGACGAATCGGCTTGCCAGGAAGCGCTCTCGCAACCAGCATGGCATCCAAGGCGACATCATCAGCCCCACTCTGACCATACATTCCTGAACCTTCTTTATGTATGCAGATAATTTTGTCAGCAGGTAGTCCCAAGGTTTTAATCAGGTCAGCTCTTAATGGATACATCCCTTGACTATGTGTCCAAACGGTGATTCCACCATCTTTCATTAAAGCTACTGCACAAGAGGGCCCAATCGAACCATGAGCAATGAATGGTTTGGTAAATTGCGCACTCAGAACAGTTGTAGCAGGCCTTACTTGAGCCTCTTTAACGCCGATGGTTGTATCCACCGTAGGCATTTGCTTCATCCGTCTAAACCAAGCAGACTGGGATGCGGGAAGATCACTTGCTAATTTCCACTTGGTATTTTTCTTTAGCACCTCTTGAGCACGAATAGCTTGCTCTTCACGCTGCGCAACCACGGCCAAGAAACTACCATTTTGAATCACTGCTACGACGCCAAGCATCTTTTCTATTGGACCTGCATCGACACTCAGAATGACAGCACGCGGAGCTGGTGGCCTGATGACTCTGGCATGCAACATTCCCGGCATCTTCATATCTTGGACGTATGCAGGACCTCCAGAAACTTTTGCAGGAATATCAACGCGCTCAATCGATTGGCCAATGGTTGTGTGGCGCTTTTTAAGCGGCACTTTAGCGGACACCTGTCTTTGAAAGAGCTCACTATCAGCCAACGTCCAATAACTAGTCGTCCGTCCAGCAGCAATAATCTCGCCATCTTGAATCTTTAGGTCGCTAACTGGTGTTCCCAGTTTGCTTGAAGCACGTTCCAGCAAGAGCTCTCTAGCATCTGCTGCGGCATAACGCAAAGCAAGTCCACCGTACTCAATCGATTGACTCCCAGAAGTAACACCCTCGTTAGGAGAGCGGCCGGTAGTTGTTGGAATCATCACAATCCGAGACATATTAATTTCAAGCTCGTCGGCGACAATCTGCATGAGTGCAGTAGTAATGCCTTGGCCAAATTCGACTTTTCCGGCCAGCACAACCACCTTGCCATCGGGCTGAATATGGAGCCAACTATCTAATTTTGGATTTGCATTGAGACTGCCAGGCAAAGCTGCTGGAGCTTGTGCAAGTAGCGCTGGGGCCCAAGCAAAGCCAATAGCTAAA
>Ga0214216_1000579_pt1 | contig 12079 bp, 10 predicted proteins | sample TroBogypolimnion_12_FD_153054 | JGI IMG/M metagenome (GOLD analysis project Ga0214216, IMG submission 153054) | Freshwater microbial communities from Trout Bog Lake, WI - 27JUN2007 hypolimnion | ecosystem: Environmental > Aquatic > Freshwater > Lake > Hypolimnion/Profundal zone | place: Trout... | reverse complement strand
AATCATCCAATTGTGAATGGAACCATCCCGCTTTTGCTGCAGGTAAATCTGGACACCACCTCCGAGCGAAATCACCGATGCCAGTTCCCTTTCAATCTGTGGTGCACTCTTGACACACTGGGTACCTTCTTCATTGCCGATCCATGAGAACCCCCAGGCCATCAGATCCCAGGGCTTGCCTTGATTCCGGATAAATCGGGACTCCATTCTTGCACTGTTTACGCTGTTGAGTGAAGAAAAATCTCCGGAGATGAAATCAACAGGAATAGAAACCTGCTCTGGCATCAATGTTGAAAATGCCCAATTGCTGGCCACCTGAAATTTGGGATTTAAGGTGTGGAGTGCATTGGTGTATTTGGTTACATAGGCCTTGAATCCATCCCGACTGAACTGCAGAAATTCCTTCCACCCCGGATCACCCGGTTTACGCGGAATCTCTGTAAGACCTGTCACTTTGCGGAACAACTCCAGAGAACCTGGCGCATAGTCAGCCTGATGAGCCCAGCAATCTCCATCCACCCAAACGCCGTCGACGCCATACACGGAGGAAAGCTCTTTCAGCTGAGGGATCAGGAGCGAATCTGCATAGTTTCCAAAAACCGAGGTATTGTTTTTAGAACGTGTGCCGTCGGCTCCCACTGCCGCCCAATTGGGATGCAACTCGATCGACCTTGAATCCCACACTCCCGAATAGTGAAGATAAAGTGAAACTCCTCTGGCAGCGGTAACCGCACGCCAAATTTTAAGCTGGTCCTTTACAAATCCGGGCACCGGATTGCCGATTTTCGTAGGATAGCTTGAATAACCGGGATGTCCCTTGCAATCCACTTGAATAAAATCGGGATGCACCTGGTCGATCAAATTATTTACCATAGCCTCATCGACATTCTTACCGACCTCCTTGCAATCCGGCCCGGCATGAAAATCGAAATGCAGTCCAAAAAAACTGTGTGCACGATCGAATCGCAGAGGAACAGCGCTCACTCCTGGAAGGATGCATGCAATAAAAAGCAGACAAAAGAGTAGTAGTTTCTTCATCGGATGGTAGTTAATTAACAGGCAATGAAATTAAACAAAAATTAAAAATCAAATCCATTTTTCAGGACAAATGACGTATATCAGGTCTTTTGCACGTCAGAACTTTTTATCTTTGCTCCTTCCTAATTTCATTGAGTTTATGCATACTTTAAAATTGTTGTTCGTTGTCCTGATAATTTTTTGGACCAACACCCTGTCTGCCAAAGCTCCCCTGTTTACAGAAAAAGATTACCTCAACCATCCCCCCCGTATCATCAGAACCTGTTGCGCATTTGGGACCGATCTCAGGGTTTCGATTATACCTGTATACAGGTATACAATGCTGACAACACCAGATTTACTCGGACCCCATCACTATCTTGGAGATAAGGTAGAAAACAACGGAATCGTCTATACCCGAAGGGGTGGATTTGTGGATTTTGGTCATCTGCGAGATGCAGTCGACTGGACAGCCTACCTTTACAACCTCGAGAAGAGATGCCAGCAATCCGGAGAGCTGACAGTCCATCTTGGATTCGAGGATGGTGTAAAAGGTCTCTATTTGAAGATTCCGGCAACTGAGAAAGATGAAGATCTGATCAAAATCGCCTGCAGAATCGCCTACGACCTCTCCATCTGGCACGAAATTACGACCTGGTTTGGCGCTGCCGCCGTTCCGCTGGTATCTGAAAAATTTTCAAGTTTCTCCATTGAAGATGCCTATTCCAATCTTCTGGGCACCACTGTTGGCGCAAAAGCAATCAAGAGTGACTTGCCTTTCGAAGAGGCTGTCACCAAAATAATCAGTCAGACCTTGGTCGATTTGGAGTCTGTTACCACCAAGGACGAGAGTTACCAGGCCATGGAAGCGGTGAGGGATATCTGGTGGACCAGGAAGAAACCTCTGCCCAATAACCATGTCATGCTGGAGAGGGAGCTGGGTGTCTATGCAAACATGCAACCATGGTTGGTGCCAGGTTGGGAAAGTAAAAACCCATTACCACTCCAGATTGAGTTGCCGGATCGGACAAATGACGGAATACCCTTGTCAGAATTTTACACCCTGACCATAAAGGGCAATCACAAAATTCCGGTAAAGAAAATATTTCATGACCGCAGCAAGCGACTGATCACTCAAAATGACTTCATCCCTATCATTGATTATGTTGGAACACGGATGCTGAAAGAAAATATTAAATTTAAAAAGTAGCGACGCATGGAGGGAAAAAGGGTCAGCCAAAATCAGGAAAACCTTATGAGGGTGAGTTTACTGGCCAGTCACCTTGCTACCCATTCTATCATTCTTGGATCACAGTCACCGCGCAGGAGAGAGCTCTTTGCAGGTTTGAATCTGCCCTTTTCTGTGGAAGTCAGGGAGGTTGACGAATCATTTCCCGAAGAGATGGACCCGGAAGCAGTTCCCGAATTCCTGGCCAAATTAAAGGTTTCTCCCTTCAGAACAGATTTCAGTACAGATAGGTTGTTGATCACGGCAGATACCATCGTACTGATTGAAGGGCAGATTCTTGGGAAGCCTCTCGACTACCGTCATGCCTTCGACATGCTCCGGCTGCTTTCAGGAAAGAAACACGTGGTTATTACAGGAGTTTGCATCACCTCACACCTAAAACAGGTTACATTTTCAGACCATACGGAGGTTTGGTTTAAAACGCTATCCGATGAGGAGATTGATTACTACCTGACCCATTACCATCCATACGACAAGGCCGGATCCTATGGTGTTCAGGAGTGGATCGGCTATGTAGCCATTGAAAAGATTGCAGGCTCCTATTTCAATGTCATGGGACTGCCGGTACAACGACTCTACGAAGAATTGCTAAAATTCTAAATTCCATTTCAAAAGACAAAAAGAATCCAAATATAACAGCCTAATTTTAAAAATTGAATTTCCGGATCTTTCAACGGAAAGTAATCAGCCAAAAATAATGAACATGAAAAGAATAATCTTCCTGTTGCTCTGTAGCTTTATCTTCAAGTCTGGTTTCGCGGTCGAAGGAATGTGGATTCCCACCCTGTTGAAAAAATTCAACATCGAGGAGATGCAGAAAATGGGATTCAAGCTCTCTGCAGAAGAGATATACGATGTCAACCATGCAAGCATGAAAGATGCAGTGGTACTATTCGGTTCTGGATGCACCGGCGAACTGATTTCCGGCGACGGACTGCTGATCACCAATCACCATTGCGGCTTTGGCCAGATACAAAAGCACAGCTCCCTGGAACATGACTATCTTTCAGATGGATTCTGGGCAGGCAAAAGGTCTGAAGAGCTCGTCAATCCAGGATTAACTGTTCAATTTCTGGTAAGAATGGAAGAGGTAACCAGCGAAGTCACCAAAGGTACCACGGAGGAGATGCAGGAGGACGCCTTAAAAAAACAGATTGCGGCCAACATAGAGGTGATCAAAAAAAGCTATTCAGGAAAGGAAAATTACCTGGTGGATGTCAAGCCCCTGTTTTACGGGAATCAATATTTCGCCTATGTTTATGAGGTTTTCAAGGATATCAGGCTGGTCGGTGCACCACCGGTCTCCATCGGAAAATTTGGTGGAGATACCGACAATTGGGTTTGGCCAAGACATACCGGCGATTTTTCGCTTTTCCGCATTTATGCAGGAAAAAACAACAAACCGGCCTCCTATTCACGCGACAACGTGCCCTATCATCCGAAAAAATTCTTTCCGATCAACCTTCAGGGAAACAAGGAGGGAGATTTTACGATGGTGTTCGGCTTCCCCGGAACGACCCAGGAGTACATTCCTTCGCAGGCTTTGCAATTACTGATTGAGAAAAGCAACCCCAACAAGGTGGACGCCCGCACCATTCGGCTGGAAATCATGGAGAAACAGATGGCTGCCAATCCTAAAGTAAGAATCCAGTATGCCTCCAAGTATGCAGGCATTTCAAATGCCTGGAAGAAATGGCAAGGAGAGACCAAGGGGCTGGTTCGGCTTCATGCAGTCGAAAGAAAGCAAAAGGAAGAGGCAGATTTTGAAGAATGGGTAGCACAGGATGCCACCAGGGAAAAGAAGTATGGCTCCGTCTTCACGGATTTTAAGCAATCCTATGCCGCTCTTTCCGAAATTCAGGTTGCCTATGATCTCTACAATGAAACTGTATTGCGTGGCTCTGATGTTTTCGGTTTGATTTCGAGATTTGAACTACTTGAAAGAAACATCGGTGACTCATCAAAATTTAATGTCCAACGAAAAGCCCTGTCTGAATCCCTCCCGGGATACCTGAAGGACTACGACAGCGCCACCGACCAGTTGACGCTACCGGCCATGTTGAAGATTTATGTGGAGAGGGTGGATAAAAAATATTTGCCTGAAGAGCTGAACGAGAGGAGAAAAGAGATATTGTACGGATCCCTGGTCACAACCGCCTACAAGAAGTCTTTGTTCGCTGACAGCATTAAAATCAAAAACCTGCTGGCCAACCTCAATGTCAAATCCTTTAAGAAGCTGCACAAGGACCAACTCTACTCCCTTTTTTCAACCATTACGGCACATTACAACAAGAATATTGAACCTGTTTATCTGAAATTGAGCCAAGAGATCCTCAAAACACAGAAAAAATACATGGCAGCCATTCTAGGGATGAAAAATGGACAGCGACTGATGGCCGATGCCAACCTGACACTAAGGGTTACCTATGGCAGAACGGAAGGATTCGAACCAATGGATGGAGTTTATTATCAATACTATACTACGCTTAAGGGAGTGATGGGAAAAGAGAATCCGAAAATTTCGGATTACGTGGTTCCTGCAAAACTCAAGAAGCTGTACCAATCTCAAGATTATGGAGCCTATGCCAATGCCGCAGGCGAGATGCCCATTGCCTTTTGCGCCTCCAACCATACCACGGGAGGAAATTCAGGCAGTCCCGTAATCAATGCCGGTGGTGAACTGATCGGCGTCAATTTCGACAGGTGCTGGGAAGGTACCATGAGTGATGTTCTTTTCGATCCGGAACGCTGCAGGAACATCGCCCTGGATATTCGCTATGCCCTTTTCATCATCGACAAATTTGCGGGAGCTGGATATTTGTTAAATGAGATGCAACTGATCAGGTGAGTCGCAATTTTGGATTTTCGATTGTGGACTTTAGGTTGTGAAGCAAACCGCTTTTTTTCAGCAATTGATACTCATGCTCAAAATTGGGGGTAAATACATTTTTGCCCAGGTTTTTTTCGATTTCACCCTGTTTCCAGAATCTTGCCTCTGTGATCTCTTCGGAACTCAGGGCATTGGGGTTTCCCCGGTAGGAGACAAAGCTGTATACAAGTTCTGACTCAATTTCAGTGTTCCACAGGTATTTAAGGGCAGGGTGCGCATCAAAATCCTGCAAACCGATCTCTTCACTTGCCTCTCGTTTCAGTGCCTCCTCGATGGTTTCTCCGTACGACAGATGTCCGCCGACTGCTGTATCCCATTTCCCGGGCTGAATCAGTTTCGTCACCGCTCTCTTTTGGAGAAATATGGACTGATCGCCCAGCAGTTGCAAGTGAACAACCGGATGAAGGGTTTTGGATCCGTTGTGGCAATAAGAGCGCAAGGCCTTGCCCAAAATTCTTCCCTCTTCATCGACCATAGGCAACCATTCCTCCTGATCTGAATAGATTGGTCCCCTTCCGGCCTTCATTTTCTGACGAACGAATTGAAATCCGACATAGATTCCCATCATGATAAAGAGGAGAAAACTACTGATGAAGGCCCATATCTCCTTGCTCATAAAAAATGCAGACCATAGTACCAAAATGGTGTGAATCCAAACCATCCAGAACATCACCAGCATGTTCTTCCTGAAAAGTTCCTTTTGCATTTCATCCATATGGACACCCTTCAGATATCTTTGAGACAGGGAACCCAATGGATCAATTTTGGTGAAGAGTGACATCGATATCAGTGCAACCAGCACCAGATCAATCATGGCAGGTTTAACCTTAAAAAAGATGTCGTTGTCAAAGAGATAGGAGAGTCCGGAGAGGAGCAGTAACAATAAAGTGTCCAAAAGCACAAAACGATCCAGTTTTTTTTCCCGGACATAGCTAGCTGCCAATTCGATCGACCCGATGGATACGGCCACGGCAAGGCCCGCTTTCATCCCCCAGAACTCATCGGCCAGAATAAAGACCAAAAGAGGGAGTAGTCCCGGAATCAGTTTCTTGATCAAGTTACGTTATGGCTGCAAAAATATTTTGGGAATTTTCTGGATGGTTTTGAAGGTATCCGTGGATCTGTATACCTTGTAAAGTGTCACATAAAAGACTAGCGTGGAATAGGCGGGAATGGAACCCTGGGCAGTTCCGGCATAAGCATCCTTGGAAGGAATTATCCATTTGGCGGATCCACCCGGCCGCATGTGGGCAATTGCCTCATTCCATCCGGCAATCACGGAACTTGAACCAACGGTAAATCCAAACGGTTCGTACATACCGGATGTGTCAAACTCGGTACCGTTTTCAATGCCCATCGTATCGTTGTCTTGAATCAGGTAACCACGATAAAATAATTTCACATAATTTCCGGCAATGATGGAATCACCCTTTCCTTTTATTGAATCAATGACATACAATCCGGAGGAGGTTGGCGTCGCACCCTTATGGAATTTATTGATGTATTTGCTTAGCAACACAGCTTCGGTATCGCGTTGAATTTGCAAAGTGGTCTTGTTGCAGGAAGCCAAAGCCATGACAAGGAAAGCGACCAGTACCAGATAAGAATATTTTCCCAACTTCATCAGTAAAAATTATTGTGTATGGGGCTATTCATAAAAACCCGACTACAAGGATACGAAATGTTAATGACCTTCTCAACTTTTGAATATTCATTTGAGCCGATCCGTGCAAAATTAACCAAATTTAACCCTAAGACAAGCCCAGACAACGAAAAATCACCTCTCTGCCCTACTTTCCTTTTCCAGGGAATCTGAATATTGAGGCAAGAGCGAGATCCATTTATCCACTGCTTCTTGCAGGGATTTTCGCGATTCACCTCCAGCTGCATTGTGGTGACCACCGCCACCAAAATGGAGGGCAGAAAAGTCATTGGCAGCAAATCCTCCTTTCGATCTGAAGGATATTTTGATCTTCTCTTCATTCTCCAAAAAAAAGGCAGAAAATATGATTCCCTTCACGGAGAGCGGATAGTTGACAAATCCTTCCGTGTCGCCAACCTTAAAATTGAATTTCTTCAGTTCTTCTTTTGTTAAGGAGATCAATGCCGCATGGTATTCGGGGAAAATTCTCATTTTTTCAGACAAGGCGAATCCCAGAAGCCGCAAGCGATCGGCACTGTTGGTGTTGAAGAGCGCTTCCTGTATGCTGTGCTGGTCGGCTCCTTTTGCAATGAGTCTGGCAGTGGCGTCATAAAGTTCAGGCCTGCCGGCATTGTGACTGAAAGAGGCAGTATCGGCAATAATTCCCGTTAGCAAAGCATTGGCAGCAAGCTTATCCAAATGTTGCAGCCATCCCATTTTCACAATAAAATCAAATGCCAGTTCGGCTGTTGAGCTGACTTTGGTGTCGGAAAATAAAAACGGAGTTTCAACGATGGGTTGCGGATGATGGTCAATGAGAACCACTTTCGTGGAAAGCGCTTCCAATTTTTTCCGAACCCTCCCGGTTCTCTTGATGTCATTGAAATCCAAAAAAAAGAGCAGATCAGCCTCATCCAGAATTCGGCAAGCTTGCTTCTCAGAATTATCAAAAATCACCCAGTTTGCGTAATTTTCCAATCCGGGTACCAGCGGTGGAAAATCTGTCGGATAGACCACCGCAGACTGAAATCCTGCATTCAACAGGACACTGTGCAATCCAAGTGTCGATCCAAGGGCATCCCCATCCGGATTTGCATGTGTCACCAGGACAACTTTCTTTACCTTCTCCTGCATCCACAACAACAGTGAACGACAACTTTCTGGACTAATATTGGTCATAAGTCTTGCTATTCTTTCAAAGACAAAAATACGCTAATCTTTTTCATTCGGGACATCATTTTCAGGAAAGAGAAAAGCGTTTTAACATCCAGCCTAAGCGAGGAGTTTGAGATGGCCCCAAAAACCCGTTTCGAAGGATGATGAAAAATTTCTACTTTTGTCGCAGAAAAATATACACTGAAAAATTAACTCAAATGGCACAGAATCTCACCTTCACCATGATCAAACCTTGCGCCGTACGCAACCAGTACATTGGGGCAATTCTGAAAATGATTTCGGAAAAGGGTTTTCGCATCAAAGCAATGAAAATTACCCACATGACCCGCGAAAATGCAGAGGCATTTTATGGCATTCACGCAGGCAAACCATTCTTCGAAGGGCTGGTCTCCTTTATGTCTTCAGGCCCGATCGTTGCCGCAATTCTGGAAAAGGAGAATGCCATTGCAGACTTCAGGGAGCTGATAGGAAGCACCAATCCTGCCAATGCAGCTCCCGGAACCATCCGTCAGCTATTTGCAGAATCCTTTACCGCAAATGCCATACACGGTTCTGACAGCGACGAAAATGCGCTTATCGAAGGTTCCTTCTTTTTTTCTCAGATGGAACAATTCTAAATACGGAACAATGGTGCCTGAAAGAAAATTAATCAACTTCCAATTGAATCCATTTTTTTTCAAATCCGTAAATCTATACAACAATGCTTGTGTAGCTGTTGCTACATTTTGAACAGTTGAGATTTGAATCATTCATTGATGGGAAACCGTAAAATCTGTCCATATTAATAGTTTGCAGATCCGGTCGGGCATCTTGTCGCCATTTAAAAAATTTAGTAAAACATGAAAGAAAGTTCAGTAAAAATTACGTTTGCCGGAAATCCATTGACATTGTTGGGCAATGAAGTCAAAGTAGGTGATAAGGCACCAGATTTTACAGCCGTTGGAGCTGGACTGGCTCCGGTAAAATTGTCTGATTTTGCAGGAAAAACGATCATCATTGCAGCCTATCCATCTGTTGATACAGGCGTTTGTGCTGCCCAGAATAGAAGATTCAATGCGGAGGCCAACAATCTGAAGGATGTGGTTGTGTTGTCGATTTCCTGTGACCTTCCTTTTGCACAGAGTCGTTTTTGTGCAGCAGAAGGGCTGGAAAACATCAAAACCATTTCAGATCACAAAGACCTTGAGTTTGGTCAAAAATATGGTTTCTGGATCAAGGAACTCCGGTTGCTTGCCCGAGGAACCGTTGTCATCGATGCAGCGGGCATCATCAGGTATGTGGAATATGTTTCAGAAGTTACCCACGAACCCAATTTTGATGCAGCACTTGCAGTTGTAAAGAGCCTGTAAATTAAAAAAAAGTTGTTAGCCATTAGTTGTTAGCCGTTAGCCAAAAGCCGATAGCTTACAACTGATGGCTTTTTTTATTTAAAAAGCAGGCAAACCGGTTTAAATGCATTGATTTGATCCGTATAGGTAAGCAGTCCTGTCTCTGCATTACGCCTGAAAGCCACGATGTTGTCTGAATTCTGGTTGGCAACCAACAGATATTCCCCTCCAGGGGTGAGGGTAAAATTACGTGGCATTTCTCCTCTCGCATCTTCCTGACCAATCAGCCTGATTTTTGACTCTTCGTGCAAAACAGTGAATATGGCTATGCTATTCATTCCCCTGTTGGAAACATACAGAAAATTTCCGTCCGGTGAAAGATGAATATCTGCCCCAGTGTTCGGTTTGGAAAATCCGGCCGGAAGTGTGGATACGGTCTCCGCTACTTTGAAATTTCCATTTCCCATCAATTGCACGACTGAAACCGTACTGTTTAGCTCATTCACGACAAAAAGTAATTTTCCGTCGGGATGAATGACCATGTGACGCGGTCCGCTTCCGGGAGCCATTTTGATCTCCGGATATTTGTTTGGTTTCAATGCAAACGAGCTTTTTTCTATGTTGTACACCTTAATCTGGTCGGTGCCAAGATCCGCAACAAAAATCCGTTTCCCGGCCGGTTCAAAGAGGGCACTGTGTACGTGCGGTTTTTCCTGCCGTTCGGCCACCGGTCCTTTGCCGGTATGTTGGTCTATGGAGCGAACCTCAGACAGCTCGCCAGTTGGCTCCAAACGCATCAGGGCAACATTTCCTCCGGTATAATTCGATGCCAAAACAGCACCCTCCCCATTGACAGCTACATGGCATGGATGTGCTCCACCACTGGATACTTTGTTTACTGAAGAGAGGTTACCTGCCTCATCGACGTTGAAAAGCTCAATGTACCCCATCTTTTGGTTGTTCTCATCCTGGGTTTCCCTGACGGCCAAAAGGTATTTTCCATCCTTGGTCAGGGCCAGATAGGAAGGGTTTTCCGACAAGGCTGCCAATCCATTGCTGTGCAACTTTCCCGTAACAAGATCGATGCCAAAACGGTAGATTCCTTCACTGCCATTGTCGGTATAGGTGCCAACATAAAAATGCCGGATCGCACTGTTTGCATCAGTCTGCGCCGAGGTATAGGCCGATAGAACCACCAGCAAACAAATTAGACAAAGATTTTTCATAGGCAGTGTTTTTCTGTTTTTTCGGGATGTACCCAGGTTTGAGTTCCAAAGGTTGACAAGGTATAAAATCTGAAGCTAAAATTGGCTTCCAACTTATTGTAAAGTGAAAGTATAAATCTTACACCAGATTAACGTTTCATTTTGAAAGAAAAATTGCCGGATCCAACCTTGCAGTAGAATTTTCCGTCAGAACTTCTGGATAGAATCACTTTCTGACCCTTTTCCGTTACTGCCTTTTCTTCAGAAAAAGGAAAAATAACTGTCGCTGTGGCATTGGCTGGAATTTCAACCTCCATCACAATATAATTTTCATCTCTCTTCCATTCACTTCTGATCGGTCCAAATGTGGATTGGTAGTTGGCCTTGGCCCATGTCAGGTCTCCGACCATTTCAGGCCGGATGACTATATTTTTGAATGCCACGCTACCCGTTTCCTGTTTGATGCCTCCCAGGCCGGTATAAAACCATTCCATCAAATGGCCCAGCATCAAATGGTTGTTGGATACCTCCTCCAGGGCAGGCCAGGATTCCGTCAGTGCAGTAGCCCCCTTTTTCAGCTGGAAACCGTATCCGGGATGGTCATTGCGACTGTTCATGTCAAAAAGCACCTGCGACCCGCCTCCCTCTTCCAGTGCCTTTACCAGGAAATGAAAGCCTATGTCTCCTGCAGTCAAGGCAAATCCGGAACTTGAAATTGAAGTGACAAGTCGGTCATAAACGGCCTTTCTGTTCTTTTCGTCTACCAATCCGACATACAGAGGCATGGCCATGGATGTTTCACTTCCGGTTGCATATACCAGGGAACCGGAATCGAAGAATCGGGCATTGAAAGAGGATTTCACCTTGTCTGCCAAACCATCCAATTTTTCCGCTTCTCCGGTCTGTTGGCATATTTTCATCATGCGGGAAAGCAACTGCAAATCATAATAATAAATAGCAGTAGCCGTCAAGGCTTTGGGGGTTAGCTGAGCCTCACCAGGTGCCTTTGGTCCAAAATCGCACCAATCGCCCAGCCCATAAGTGAGAATATTCCCATTGGCCTTTCTCCCCAGGTAATCCACATATTTTTGCATCATGGGCAGGGCTTTTTCCAGGGTGGTGCGATCTCCATACCATTCCCATAAAATCCAGGGAAGCAAGACCGCAGCACTGCCCCACTCCGGTGAATCCCGGAAGCCACCTACAAATTGTGTGTATTCCGGTGCAATATCCGGAACAAGTCCATCGTTGGTCTGGGCATCCATCATGTCTCTAACTGCTTTTTTGTACAGCGAATATAAATCGTAGTTGTAATGAAGTGAGGCCCCCATCAGGTAGGTCTGCTCCAACCATCCCAATTTTTCGCGGTGCGGACAATCGGTGACCACACTCTGCAGGTTGCTGCGGATGGCCCAGTCGATCAGGGTGTAAATCTGATTAAAGAGGGGATTCGAACAGGAAAAATTACCATTTTTCTCCGAGGAATTACAGGTATGAAGCATATCCAGTTGCAATACCATTGGAAGTTCAGGATGCAGAGTATCCCCCTTCGGTGCGGCACCTTCCACCATC
>Ga0214216_1000563_pt1 | contig 12250 bp, 9 predicted proteins | sample TroBogypolimnion_12_FD_153054 | JGI IMG/M metagenome (GOLD analysis project Ga0214216, IMG submission 153054) | Freshwater microbial communities from Trout Bog Lake, WI - 27JUN2007 hypolimnion | ecosystem: Environmental > Aquatic > Freshwater > Lake > Hypolimnion/Profundal zone | place: Trout... | reverse complement strand
AATTCGGAGGATGCCAAGAACATGCCCCGTCGCATCATTGCCAATCCAAACTGTACCACGATCCAGATGGTTGTGGCGCTTAAACCCATTGAGGCCCTCTCTCATATCAGGAAAGTCCATATTTCAACCTACCAGAGTGCCAGCGGAGCAGGCGCATCAGGGATGGACGAACTGCAGAACCAGACCATCCAGGTGGCCAACAACGAGGAACCTACCGTGAAGAAATTCGCCTTCCAGATTGTTCAGAACCTGATCCCGCACATTGATGTTTTTCTGGATAATGACTACACCAAGGAGGAGATGAAAATGTTCCACGAAACGCGCAAAATCATGCATTCAGACATCCTGGTAAGTGCAACTGCCGTGAGGGTTCCTGTAATGCGGGCCCATTCGGAGGCCATCTGGGTAGAAACGGAAAAGGAGATTAGTGTGGAGCAAGCCCGTGCGGCCTTTGAGCAGGCAGATGGAGTGATCGTGATCGACAATCCCGCCGAAAAACAGTATCCCATGCCTCTCTACCTGGCCGGACGCGACGAAGTTTTCGTCGGAAGAATCCGCAAGGACCTCACCAGTCCCAACGGACTTGCATTCTGGACTGTCTCCGACCAGATCAAGAAGGGCGCAGCACTCAATGCCGTGCAGATTGCGGAATATCTGGTGAAAGAAGGGGTTGTGAAATAAAAGTACTTCGAGTACTTGGAATAGTCAGAGTACTTAGTGTTTGGGACTCCATTTACTGGTACACTTCTATTGAAGTACTCGAAGTACTTTCTACCTACTAATCTTCAAAATTCGGAAAAAGAAAATCGTTGAAGGGAAATCTCGTCACATGGATTTTTTTTACCTCCTCATAAAGAACTCTTTTGAAACCGGGGATATTTAGCCTCTGTTTGGCTGAAATAAATACTGTGTTCATGTTCTCCTTCGCCATCCAGGAGGCTTTCCACTCTTCCAGACTCTTGTTTTCTTTGGTCGAAGGGGTAAGGTCATCTTCCTCCTTCTCCACATGGGTAAACGCATCAATTTTGTTGAAGAGGTAGATCATCGGCTTGTCTGTGGCCCCAATGTCGGCAAGGGTCTTGTTGACCACCTCAATCTGATCCTCAAACCCGGGGTGGGCGATGTCAACGACGTGGATCAGGATGTCCGACTCGCGTGTCTCGTCCAGGGTAGATTTGAACGACTCTACCAAATGGTGTGGCAATTTGCGTATAAATCCAACGGTATCTGTCAGCAAAAAGGGCAAGTTTCCAATCACAACCTTTCGTACAGTGGTATCCAGGGTGGCAAATAGTTTATCTTCAGCAAAAACCTCCGATTTGCTGATCAGGTTCATGATGGTAGATTTCCCAACGTTTGTGTATCCAACCAGTGCGACACGAACCATGTTTCCCCTGTTCTTGCGCTGAACGGTCATCTGTTTGTCAATCCGGGCGAGCTCATCCTTGAGCAGGGATATTTTATCCAGGATGATTCGTTTGTCTGTTTCAATCTGGGACTCCCCGGGTCCACGCATGCCTATTCCTCCCTGCTGGCGTTCAAGGTGGGTCCACATCCTCGTCAATCGGGGCAGTAAATACTGGTATTGTGCCAGTTCAACCTGTACCTTGGCGTGTGCCGTTTGGGCTCGCTTGGCAAAAATATCTAGGATCAGGTTGGTTCGGTCCAGAATTTTGCAGTCAATCACCTTCTCAATGTTGCGGAGTTGCGTGGCCGAAAGTTCATCATCAAAGATGACGGAATCTATCTCATGGACTGTCACGAAATCCAGGATTTCCTGCAGCTTTCCCGAGCCAACAAAGGTGGCAGGATGCGGATTGACCAGTCGTTGCGTGAATCGCTCGTAGATTTCGGCTCCAGCCGTCTCGGCCAGAAATTCCAGCTCATCCAGGTACTCCTGGACCACTTTTTCATCCTGCTTCCCGTATATTAAGCCTACCAGGATCACCCGCTCCTTTTTAATGGAGGTGTCGTGTAATTTTACCATGGCACAAAAATACACAAAAAAACGCGGAAGAGATTTCAATGTCAGGGAATGACCACTGGCCTCCCGGAAATTGAATCCTTCTCCGCATTCAAAAAATACTCCTTTCTAAAATCTGCTATTTGTCTCCGACGAATTTGATCCCAAAAGAGAAGATATTGGCGTCGAGTCCGTCACTCCTGGAATAGTGACTGTATTTGACATTGACGTTCTTCAGACCCATGGAACCTACCTTCAGACTCGTAAAGATATCTGTGTAATTGAAGGCAAAACTGTATTGGTTGCTGGTAAATTTGGAGAGGTCGTAATCAGAGGTGTAATATTGCTCCGTGGAAAGGTGCATTTCGTATGGTGCAAAATAATTTGTCGCACTCTGCATGTAGAAACGGTAGGAGGGAGTAAAGGTAAACGACGGACTCAGTTTAACGGGCAGATCAAAATTGACCGTATGGGCACTGATTCCCCAGTTGTCTACATAATACCTGTAATAACTTCGCAGGACAAAGGTTTCATTGATGTAATAATTCATCCTGACCCCAATCGGAAACTTGATCCTCGACTTTGGCAACCGCTCGATGTCATCTGCAAGCTGATAGACAGCCTTGTTGTCGGAAGTAGTATACACCGGTATGAAGGCCGGATAACCGATGTAAAAATTTGGTTTATCCGCAAAATAGACGCGCTGGTAAGGTGTTGAAAGCATTCCCTGCTGGGAAACCAGGTCAAAGAACAGCGCACCTTGCAACTTTTGGGAGAAGATCTGCGAAACGAACAATGAGGCTGTATAGGAGTTTCTCCCCTTACTGTCCCAGGGTTTAAATTGTGATGGAAGATAGGCGGTTGTGGCAACCCCCGACTGATTGAGAATGGTTACTCCGTTGAAATACCCGCTGGACTGAAAATTAGATCCATAATCCATGTATTCACGCAATTCCGTGGGATAGATGGGTTTCCAGGTATCGATGTATGCGGAACCTTTCAATCCGACTTCGGTATTTTTTTCATTGAACAATCCCGTCAGATTCCCGCCAAAACCATAAGACCTGTAATCGAATTCCTTGGAATAAGCGACATTTGTTCCCCAGATGAAATTGCGGCTGTCGGAACTATGACTGAAGTCTGCATGAATGGCCTTGTTAACATCGGCATGAGAAGCACCCGTGGAAGCAATCCAGGGTGAACCATAAGGTTTTGAAGGCGTTGTGGTGGTGGTAGTTCCACCGCCGGGAGTGGTCGTAATGATGGTTGTGCCACCCCTTGAAGCTCCTGTCGTATTGAACAGATTCGTGCTTTTCAAAGTGGATGCGACGGACATAAATGGATTGATGTTGCTGGAAGATGCCGAAGTATAGGCAGACAAACCTGCATCAATCGTCAGGACATCGTCTTCGCTAAGTGGCATGCTTACCACAATTGTTGGCGTCCCGTCCACAAGTTTCTCGGTACCGATCCCCCCATTCACAGGTGAATGCACACCATCCTGGTTGTAGAGGCTCATCAGCAGATCCACTTCGGTACTTTCGAGCACCTTTTTTTTATAGACTTTCGTGGAGTCGGCCTGTTGGCCTTTGACCCACGCAAAAGCAGAAAACAGACAGAAAACAAGTAGTATTGCTCTTTTCATGCTCATTCTTTAATTACATCCACAACCGCCGCCTGTTTTTCCGCTGTTGGCACCGGAGGCCGCTTCCCTGTATACCTGAAAATTATTTTCGAATCGCTCATTCTGATTGGCAGACAACTTCATGTCGGCATCATTCAGGTAAATTTTTTTGTACTCCTTCACGGAGACGCAGGATCCAAACAAGAGCGCCCCAAAAAGAAGTGTCCAAATTTTTTTTCTCATCTATCTTGAATTAAATTTTTCATTTGCAATCTGCCAAAACATGGCTTTTGCCCCCTTCAACCAGCATAGCCCCGACCTAATATCAGCCTGGATCATTCACAACAGTTTTTGCTACCCGCTAAGTTTCTTAGTCGCCCTGCTAATTTTTTTCAAAAGAATGAAGCAAGGCAATGTATTCCGAGGGACTAATGTTCTTATAACTGGTTGTCCCAAGCACCTTTCCACTCTTGTTCAGCAAAACTACCAGGGGAAACATCCCCTGTTTGTTGTAGCTCTCGGCCAATTGATCGTTCTGATCCTGCTGCTCTTTTGGCAAGGCGTTCGCCTTTTTCTTTGGAAAATCGGCTCTCAGCAAAACGAAATGATCCTTGGAATAGGCTGCAAATTCCTTTGACTCCCAAATTGTTTTTTCAAGTTTGATACAAGGAATGCACCAGTCAGAGCCGGAAAAACAGAGTAAAATATTTTTCCCCTCCGTGACAGACCTCGACTTGGCAACCTCGAAGCTCTTTTCCCAGGTCTGTGCCGTGGACCCAAGGGTGACAAACAGTAAAATTGAGGCAAATAGATATTTCTTCATCGTAAAGAATAAATTTTAGGACAGATCAGGTTCAAAATTGTTTTAATTACAATTGCAAGAGTAGCCAAAAATATTGACACAAAAAGTTAAATTCATGATCAAAGTCACATATTTATCTATAATAATTCATAAAACAGACTCTTTCTTGAAAATATACGTTAAATAATGGGGGTGGGATTCAAAATCACACAATTTATAACCAAACTACATAACCTCAAGAATACCCTTCGCATGGCAATTCCTATTTTTCAAGATTGCCATACAATTTGTCTCTTTTCCGGATTTTGTAATCAAAACTATTCCCGGCAGGAACAGAACCAAAACAATTTCAGTCAAACGGGAGTTTGAACCAGTCGAGAACCATTTTCAATAGATCTACAACAATTTTCAAATGGATTGGTCCGGTACCTTAGCATTGGGAATGACCCGGCTGCAGATATTCAAATATACAACTGCAATACCGATTGGGAGCAGGTATTGCTTTGGGCGACTGTTCCGGGTGCCAGGAGGCAATTCTCTCAGGGTTTATTCAATGTAAATACTTCTAAATCTACAGGTTGGTTTTGTTCAGCACCATGGGGTGGCGGGTTTCCCTGCGGAGGCGGCATGTTGCCGTCGAAATTTCCCCCCGGAGGTGGACCGCCGGGACCTCCGCCGGATCCGCCGGCAGCATAAATCCGGTTGTTCCACACGGAGGCGGCCATCCCATTTCTGGCAAAGTGAAGCGGATCGGTCTCCGTCCATTTGACCGAAGCGGCCGGGTCCAAAAAATAGGTATTCTTGCGCGGTGCATTGCGCTCTGTTTCCGTGGCTCTTTCGCCTCCCATGTAATAAAGCACATTGTTCAGATTGACTAGTGACCCTCCGCCACTGCCCAACGGCAAACGAGCCTCAAGAGTTGACCATTTTTGGGTTTGGAAATCAAAAACATCCACCTCCAGGACTGTTTTGGCAAAAAACTGGACTTTGTTTTCCGGGTCTCTGAAACTTGTATTCCTTCCTCCCACAACATAGAGTTTATTCCTAATTACGGCCGCAAAGCAATGGTCCCGTATGTGAGGTGCGTCGGGTAAAGCTGACCAGGATTTTGTCTCGGGATCATAGCAGTCAAACATGCTGTTTGTACCACTGGAATGACCATGTTGTATTCCGGCTATCAGGTACAATTTACCCTGGTAGGCAGCTGCCGCTGCTCCTGCCCTTCTTCTGGCCTCCGGCATCTCACCACCCTTTTCCCAGGTATTATCGCTTGTGTCATAGGAATAGACATTCGGCATAGGAATCTGATTGGGAAAACCGCCGGAAGCAAAGGCTTCCAGTACATATATCTTCTTATTCAATGCCACCGCCTGAAAATGGTGCAACTGCAACGGCAATTCGGCAAGTTTACTCCATGAAAGCGTTTTGGGGTTGTACGACATGACACACCTTTGACCGCCACCATCGCCGCCGATCAGGTAAAGTTGATCATTGACGGTTGCCATTCCGCATTCACTGCAGTTGGGAGCGCTATTTTTCGTTTTTTCAATTTTCCATTGTCCATCCTGGCCCATTGCACTGAACTGAAAAAACAGAACAACCAGAAAAATTAAACCCAGACAAGCTGTTTTCATCTTTTGCTAATTTTAATTTTATCAAAACCAACCAATTAAACGAAAATATCAATGTTATGGTTTCAAGTCAAAAGGTTCTGATTGCCCTTACTCTGTTGGAAATGCTTTTCAGGGCAGATCCATTTGTTCCATTTGCAAAAGAGGTGAAGTAGCTGTTGGTCCCTGAATATTCCGACGAACTCCAGTAACTTGCGGCGGCGAAACTTCCCAGACCCATTAATTTCAGATTGTTGTACATAAGATTCAGTTCATCCATTGAGGGCAGGTACCAATCACTATAGCCTCCCAGCACCAGATCTGAACAGATTTTAGCCGCTATTCCAGCAGTGGAGCAAACCGTCAAAATGGCATTGGTATTGCTCAAGCCCGTCCCAACGGCAAGACCTTCACTTTCGGGAATGGAGGTTCCTGCGCATCCCCAGATGACCCCACCGGATTGATCCCCTGATGCCGCAATCAATCCATGCAAATTGGTTCCATCCAGGTAAAAAATCAGACCTCCCTGATAGGATTGGCCCAATTTCAAAACCGGAAGCGTGGTAAAATTTATTTCATTCCCGTAGGCGGTTCCGACGCTGTTCGTTGCAAATGCCCTTGCATAATAAACAGTTCCAGGATTTAATCCTGCAAGGTTGGCAGTGAAACTACCGGTTCCGGCGCCACTCTCTACGAAATTTTGGGCCAAAGTCGGATTGTGAGCTGTTCCGTAACAAATGCCTCTTGATGAGACCGTTCCTCCTCCGTCGTTGGTAATGTTGCCACCGGAGGTTGCAGAGGTGGTCAAAACTGTGCTTGCGGCGGTAGTCGTGACAGTTGGCAGAAGAATCGGGCTGGTAGTAAAACTCAGCTCATTGCCATAGGCCGTTCCTGCACTGTTCGTCGCAAAAGCCCTGACATAGTAAACCGTACCCGGAGTCAAACCTGTCATATCCGCACTGAAACTCCCCGTTGCCGTACCCTTTTCTACGGTATTTTGATCTATTGTCGGATTGGGAGTTGTGCCGAAGCAGATTCCCCTGGAGATCAACACTGCTCCTCCGCTGCTTGTCACATTACCACCCGAGACAGCAGAAATTCTTGTAACAGATGAAACTGCTGCCGTAGTCAGGGTTGGCAAAACTACCGGATTGGTGGTAAAACTGATTTCATTTCCATAAACGGTACCGGCACCATTGGTGGCAAAAGCCTTCACATAATAGGTCGTGCCCGGGATCAGTCCGGAAAGTGAGCAGGCAAAACTTCCACTTCCGCTCCCTCCCGTAACCACGCCATTCGAAAGGGTCGGATTGCTGCTCGTGTCGTAACAGATGCCGCGCAACTGAACAGCCGAACTGCCTGCGCTGGTGATATCTCCTCCGCTTCTGGCAGATGTTTGCGTGATCAGGGTGGCAGCCGCTGTTAAAATGGTTGGCAAACTGGCTGTGGTGAAACTGACCTCATTCCCATATTCGGTCCCGATGAGATTGATGGCATAAGCCCTCACATAATAGGTGGAATTCGGAGTGAGTCCGCTCAGGGTGACACTAAAATCCCCCAATCCCGAACCGGCTGCAATTTTCGCACTGGAAGTCGTTGGATTTCTTGAATCGCCGTAACATATGCCACGTTCCGAAACGGTCGCTCCGCCGCCATCGGAAACAGACCCGCCACAGAGGGCAGTTGTGAGTGTGACAGAACTCGCCGCACTCGTGGTCAGAGCTGCATAGTTTAGTGTAGTGAGGCTGGTTTCATTGCCATAGGCGGTTCCGGCCTTTGTCGTAGCGTATGCCCTTATATAATAGGTGGTTGATGCTGTCAATCCAACAAGGCTGGCGACGAAATCACCTGAACCAGATCCGCAGGAGACCAGGCTGTCAGCAATGACAGGATTGGTATTTCTGCTGTAACAGACGCCCCGATCCTGTACGGGTGATCCACCATCCTCTGTGATCTTTCCGCCGCTAACCGCCGAAACATTCAGAATTCCGGATGGCGCCACGGTTTGCAAAACAGCAAACCTGGGCAAATTCCAACCGATACCCGAAGGATTGCAGGCGACTGCAAGCCAGACGAAGAACAACCAAACTATGTTAGCACTTTTCTTCAAACTGTCAGGGCTTTAATTGTGATTGAACCAATGGAACAGGAGCACTTTTTAACCGTCTTTTTAAGGAGCTGGCCCGATGGACATTCTGAAATCCCTTCCGAATAACATACTGAATATCATTCAGGTATATTCCGGCTGATATCCCCAAAGCAATGAATGAGAGCTTGTTGGAAATATCGGCTTTTTTGTAATATTCTTCCGGATGCGTAACCTCCTTTTGGTAATTGCGGTACATACTTCCCGAGTAAATTTTACATCCGATTGAGAGCGCCGCTGAAATAAGGAACGCTTTCATTCTTTCACTCCCCTTCGTCCCGTCTGTAACAGCCAGGGTCCCCCATCCCGGCATGATTAAGGAATAAAGGAGATTCGACGGACCACTGTTGGAACTCAGGGAGACGAGATTCAAGTCTTCATAAACAGCTCCGTTGAATCTTTTTTCGACCGCTTCAAATTTGTAGACCCCATTTTTATATTCTTGAGAATCAATGAAACGCTTGATTTTTTCATTGTATTTAAAGGTAGCATACTGGTAGTTCTCGATCTCCTTCTCACCCAGTTTCACCTCCGCCCTTATTTTTTCAACTTTCCAGCGCAGATCAAATGAAACCTCCTCCCTGGCAGGAATGTAAAAATTCAGGATTCTGGCAGGAGAAATATCGGAAAAAGGAAGATGCTCAATCCCTGAGGATATTCCTTTATTACTTGAGGCGTTCATTTTCAAGTGTGATAAATTTTTTCCTTCAGCATCAAACTGGATGATGGTGGTAAAATTCAACCTCCCTTCACCCTTCGCGTGCAGCATCAAATTGTTCAAAGCCTGGTAGGTTTTGACCTCAAAATCATGGAATGCATCAGGATTTATCCATGCATAGGATTGTTCCTGTTTCCTGATTTCCATAACATTCAGGTACAATTTCATCCTGTCTGTTTTTTCTGAGATCAGCTTGTTCCCCGGGTCATTGGTGAAGGCTCGTCCATAACGATCCATCGCTTCGCGAAAGTTGCCCTTTTCGGAAAGTGAATCCCCTTGCCGCACCAAATTCATGGCGATCTCCTTGAGCATTTCGACTTTGCATTTTTGCATGCCTTTCCCAATTTCGTTCAATGCATCCTCATCCCAGGACTGAATATATTTTTTTGCCAGCTCAAAATAGGACAGAGCCTCCCGGAACTCCCTTTTGGCAAGAAAATCGTCGGCCTGCCTGAGATTATGGTGGTATTGATTGGTCCTTTCCTGTTCAGAAAGCAGCATGTTTTTCAATGACGCACCGTCATAAAGAAGGATCGAGTACCTCTTCTTCGTCACATCATTGCTGTATTCCCTCAATTCAACGATCATGCCATTTGGTCTGGTGAAGCGATTGCAGGTAAAATCATCTTCCCTGATCAGCTCCGAACCGGAGGTCTGAAGTTTCACAAACCACTCCCTGACAGTTTGATAAACCACCAGTGCAGGCGTTCCCTCCTTGTAATAAATCAACAACGTACCTTCCCATCCCGTCGGCTTGCGATTCTCCCATCTCTCCACTTTAAAATCGAAAAATCCTCCGAAATACTCATAGATTGGATTGTGCAACAGCTCTTCCTCCCTCCATCCTGCCGAATTCAGAAATTTCGAGCGTACCACCGCTGTTGATCCTTGGATTTGAAGCAATTGCTTTTCCGTCAGTCGGGAAGCAGTCTTCTCTGCACTTCCTGATGCTGCAAGAACAAAAAAAGCAACTGTCAAGATCAAACGATTCTTCATTTAGCAGTAAATCAATGGTGCAACTTCCAAAAGAGAGGATACATGAAATTTGATTCTAAAATATACTTTTTTCGGGTCAATGCAGTCATCCGCAGGATGAAACAGATAAAATCCACCATTGTGGCAATTGACCTTCTGCCCGGGGAGATTATTTCAGGCAAGACAAATTTTTGCGCATTCAGCTTATTTTCGGCAGTTATCGGTAAAATCAGTCATCTGTCTCTGCCACCACCCTGCAGGGCAAACCGGACCAACCGGCAAAGTTGACGGGATAGGTATGAACGATGCACATTTTTGAGTTTGCATTTTTCAGAAGAAGGACCAGATTGCATAGATTTTCAACGATAAAAACACCGTGATCCGCGCAATGCTGATCGGCAGGCGTATGTTCTGCTCCGCGCCTGATACCGGCAAAATCAATTCCAATCATGGATACTTGCCGTTTCAAAAGGGATTCAATCAGTTCATAGGATAATTGCGGATGCAGGTGAAAATATTCTCTGGAACCATATTCGAAGGATTCCACAAATCCGGTACAAAACAAAACGAACATCCCGGCCCCCACCTGCTCCAGATCAATATCGGAAGTTTCAATCTCCCTGTCAAACAGGTTTCTGACATCAAAAACTACCGATTGTCGTCTGACAAAGTCCAGCGGAAAACGCTTGTCCATGACATCAAAATGGGTACCGAGATGCCCGATTGACGGGATTCGCCCACTTCCGGCTATCTTTTCCAGTTGTGATGCGGTAACCAAAACAGTTAAATCTGTCAACATAATCGCTTAAAAAAATGGCGGGTAACCAACCAACCCGGAAATCTATGTCATTTATCAATCAACTTCACCTCTCCAATCTTTGATTCAGCAAGTGAAACAGGCTTTGATCATTGGTAGTTCACGATGTACTTGACAACCTGCTGGCCGAAGTTGATATTTCGACTGAGATCCACAGCATGATCCTACTTGAATTCAATATTCTCTGTTGCAAAAGCAGAATTAAGGTGAACAAGGGCTTCACTCTTCACACGGTCTGCATTGTTGATGGTGCTCCAGAAGTGCACATTCAGCCAACAGGTGTCTCCCGACACTTCTGAAAACAGGATGACAGGAGCTTTTGTGGAGATTGCATCTGGCAAGGATGAAATCGTGTCGTTAATAATTTTATTTATCCGATTAGTATCCAACATCTTACCAGACAATGAAAATCTCAGAACAACCCTTTTTTCATCGTTGCTGTAGGTCCAGTTGACAATATTTTGTGACAGGATGTTGCCATTCGGAATAATGACTTCGGCGCCATCTTCCGTATTCAGGGTACTGGCACGCAATCCGATCTCCTTCACCTTGCCGGCCTGTCCGTTCACCTCAATCTGGTCGCCAATCTGCAGGGAGCCATCAAAAATAAGTATGATACCTGAAACAAAGTTGTTCACCACATTTTGAAGTCCCATACCGATACCAACACCGAGGGCTCCCAAGATGAAGGTAAGCTTGTCGATGGGTAAGCCGGAAGCCGCTACTGCCAGCAAATATCCGCCTATCAACAGCAGCAGTCGGGTAATAAGCATCCGCGAATGCTTTTCCTTGCTCACAGCCGTAAGATCCTCCGTACCGGATCCCGTCTCACCGAACAGGAAACCCACCAGGCGCTGCAAAATGTGGGCAAACCAAATGATGGCAAAGAACCACAATACGTTCATCAACCGGTAGGAGATACTCCCAATCGTTCGTTTGTTGGTGAGCAGGTCACCCAGATGGGTACTCAAATTATGGTACAGGTTCAGGTTGGATGCGATCATGATCAGCCACAGGATTACCGCAACGATCAGCAATGGGCCTTTCATCTTTTTAATTACAACGGAGCAGTCAAATGGAGCTTCTACCCCCTTCTTCCATCTGCTTCCGGCGATTTGCAACAAGACAATCTCGATGATGGCATCAATAAAAACAGGCAATACCACAGCCTGGGCCACCGCAAAGATGCCGGCAATCCCAAAAATACCGGAAAGCGAAAATCGTCCGAAAAGATTAAACAGTACACCGGCAGCCACAAGAATCATCCCGAAAGCAGTGCTCTTTTGAATCCATTTGTGATAGGAGAGCTTGTAATTAATTTTTTTGTAGAAACGATAGGAGGAGAACAATATCAGCAGGTGCAACGCCAGCAACCACAATCTGGGCAGTAAAAAAGGTTCGATTAACAGGTAGGTGAAGGTATTGGCTACAAACAGGAGAACGAGGATCATCCAGTCGGTCCACATCTTCCTCTCCCAATTTCTGAAGAAGATGACACTGGAAACAACCAACAGCAAGATGAATTCCATCGCAATGTAGGAAGTTGGTGCATAGGCACTGAAAAAAGGCATCAGGCACAACAAAACCACCAGGAG
>Ga0214216_1000554_pt1 | contig 12379 bp, 13 predicted proteins | sample TroBogypolimnion_12_FD_153054 | JGI IMG/M metagenome (GOLD analysis project Ga0214216, IMG submission 153054) | Freshwater microbial communities from Trout Bog Lake, WI - 27JUN2007 hypolimnion | ecosystem: Environmental > Aquatic > Freshwater > Lake > Hypolimnion/Profundal zone | place: Trout... | reverse complement strand
AATCTAATACATATTAGAAACATGGCCAGCGTGACAGAAATGGGCGGCATCATGTTTCCACCTATGCCAGCCTTTTATAGCAAAACCGATTCTTTAACAGCGATGGTTAACGAAACCGTCGGTCGTGTGTTGGATATGTTTGGAGTTAATGTTGAAGGCTTGTATACGCCTTGGGAAGGCTTGTAGTCATTGCAGGCCTGTTTTTGGCTTTATGTGACTCGCTTGGCTAAAATTAATTACTTTCGTCTTTTAAAATGCGCTTACCCAGCGCATTAAGCAGTGATAGAATCATACGCTGCTATAGTTAACTACACTCCACCCACTAGGCCCGATACAAATGCATAAAGCAAAAGGTTTTACCTTAATAGAATTGATCGTCGTCATTGTCATTTTATCGATTTTAGCGGCAGTGGCTTTACCACGTTTAACTAACTTACAACTCGACGCTCGTATTGCCAAGCTTAATGCGGCGCGGGGTAGTGTGTCAGTGGCTTCTTCTATGGTGCATGCGACCTTATTTGCACGTAATGGCAATGCCGATACCGTGACTTGTCCCGGAGGCGGTGGCATCGCGAATAATATCAATGGGCCTGCAGGAACTATCTGTAGTGAGGCGGGTATTATTAACCTAGTTAATGGTTATCCAGCGGTGACCAGCTTTGGTACCCCAGGCATCTTGACTGCCGCAGGCTTGACTACGGTATTTAATCCTAGTCAAACCGATTTACAGGCTGAAGGTTATGACTATACCAGTGCAGGTAGCGTGGCTACTTTTCAAGTGCGCGGCGGTAGTAATCAAAGTTTATGTTCCTTTACTTATACCCAGCCCCTAGCTAATGCCGCCCCTATTATTAGTATTATTACTACGAGTGGCTGCTAGTTAGTGTCAAATAGTTGACACCGAGCTTTATTGCTACTAAAGTAAGAGTAGACTTAGTTACAATGTAAGACTTAACGACTTTATTCCTATTTTATTAATCTATAACAGCCCAAGGTATCAGCACATGAAACAGCTCGCTAACAAAAAACAACAATCCGGTTTTACTATAATCGAATTGGTGGTGGTTATTGTCATTTTAGGTATTTTGTCGGCAGTCGCTATACCTAAATTTACCGGTTTAAGTGACAGCGCAAAAATAGCTGTTGTTCAAGGTGCTATTGGAACCTTGCAGGCAGAAGCTGTTATTCTGTATGGAACAAATCAAGCATCTTCCACTTTTGCTAGTATAGCTGCTGCTGCATCTCTCCCTACAACAGTAACCATTGCAACTCCTAATTGTACTAATGGCGTCATACAATATACAGCTACCCCAACAGACAGCGTTACATTTACAATAAATTCCGATCTATGTAGCTAATAAATTGTCTTCTGATTTTCCAATTCTTAAAAGGGCGCTTGCGCCCTTTTTTGTTATTAGTGCGGGGCTATGCTTATTAAGAGCATCGAGAGATACCGATCATAATATCTGGTGGCTGGGTCTTTGCTGCTGGGTTATTTTATTGCTGTTGCCACAAGAGAGAGCTTTGGCTTGGACTTGGCTAAGCAGCCTCTTAGTGGGCTTTTGTGCGTTACTATTTGTTAATGCACTTTATTTTAATGTGGCTTATCACGTTGAAGGTCTTAATTATCCGCTAACGTTACTGCTCACTTTTGTAGTGGTTAGCCGTAATCCCGTGTGGTGGTTAAGTACAGGCTTTAAACTATTTTGTAGCATGATGGTTGTCCTTGCGGTGTGGGCCTTGCTGCAATGGTTGACAGGTTGGGGCTTTATAGGCGGAAAAACCCCTCGCGCTATGGCTTTGTTTGCTACGCCTAATATTTTGGCGGCGTTGTTGAATTTAGGTTTAGTGCCGGTACTGGCTTATTACCTATTAGGCTTGGGTGATCGTAAGGTCTATGCTTTGAACTTATTGCTGTTTGCTGCTTTGTTAGCGACACAAAGTCGAGGTGGTTATTTAGGTTTGTTGGTTAGTCTTTTGTTTTTGGTGGTCTTTGTTGGTCAGGCATCAATATTGACGCAATGGCGTCGTTACCGAGCTATCGCTGTTGGCTTTCTGGCGGTACTGCTATTTTTTAAAGTCTATGCCCTGTTAGGTTTGGCGAGCTGGAGTTTAGATCCAGTGCTAGCGACATTGAGCCATGGTGATTCTTCCTCTCGCTGGGAAATATATCAGATCGCTGGGCGTGGCTTGCTGGAGCATTTATGGCTAGGGATGGGCTATTATAATTTTGGTTATTATTTTGAAGCGCATAAAGTAGCCCCCTTTCTTGAGGGTTCTACCCATTTTGTTCATAACGATTATCTGCAATTCGCTATTGAGATAGGTTTATTAGGTCTGGGCCTATTTTTATGGCTGTTGTTTAAAGTGTATGGCCAATTGCTTAGGTTTCGCCACAGGGCTGTGGCTGAACAGCGCGTTGCACTCATCTTAGCGGCCAGTGCAATAACATCGATGTTGGCTCATGCCTTGGTCGATTATCCTTTTTATATCCCCATCCTGCTGGCGACATTTGGCGCTTATTTAGCCATTATTAATCAGCAATTGATTGATATGGGCGCGGCTTATAAAGTATTGCCGAAAATAACTCAGCAAACTGTTTTAGGGTTACGGCCTGCTTTTATCAGTAAAGGCCTGTTATTAGTTTTTATGCTTTGGCTAGGCTTACCATTGTTTTCGCAGACGGCCAGTCTTTATGGTTTAAATCAACTACAGAGAGCTAATACCCAATCTGCTTTGACTTGGTATGGCGTTGCGAGAATGCTGCAGCCACGTTTACCCGTGTATTATTTCAATGAGGGCCAGGTTTGGCAGAATCTGGGGGTTGCTCAGAAAAAACCAGATTTGTTAGAAAAAAGTATTGCCCTGTTTAATAAAGGTATTGAAGTTAATGGTTATGAAGTTAATAATCTATTAGCCAAAATTGCCCTGTATCGTCAGTATGGCTATTTACTTAAACAACCCGCGACCCCTTTGGATATGATGGCTTGGATTAATTTAGCTAAGCAGTTGCAGCCTTTTTCACTGACCGTACAAATGGAAGAAGTGCGCTGCTTGGATTTTGTGGGTGAACATCAAAAAGCGCGTGAGCAAGCTCAGTTATTATTGACTAAACGCCCCGAGTCGAAAACCGTGAAAAATTTATTAGCATCGGTCTCTCATGATTAAACACTCTCATGGCTTTACCTTAATTGAGTTGATTTTAGTTATCGTGCTAATGACTATCTTATCGATCTATATGGCCGCCAAACTTAATTTCGCTAGTTATGATGCAGATGGTTGTGCTGAAACCCTAAAAGCCTCGCTTAGATTAGGGCAAAAGTTAGCAATTGCTCAGCGTACTTCGGGTACGACAGTGGCACCAAGAGCCCAAGTTAACCTAGTGTTGAGCAATACTTGTGGCATAACGGTAGGCGCGACTACTTATCCGGCTTTGCATGATGTTAGTGTCACCCCTGTGGGTACCGTCAGTTTTGATGGTTTAGGCCAGCCATATTTTGGTGCGTTAATGACAGTTGTTAAAACTTTTACCATCAACGGCGGGTCTGTGAGTCGTTATGTTTGTTTAGAAGCGGTAACGGGTTATGTTCACGAAGAGAGCGCTAGTTGTGGTTAAGCATCAAACAGGTTTATCGCTGATAGAGTTGATTATCTTTATAGTCATCGTTAGTGTGGCAATGGCTAGTGTTTTTGCGGCGATTAACTTTAATACGCAACATTCTGTAGATCCTGTGGTAAAAAAACAGGCTTTAGCGATCGCTGAGGCTATGTTGGAAGAAATTGAGTTAATGCCGTTTACTTATTGTGACCCTAATGATACTCAAGCTACTAGTGCAAGCACTACGGCAGCTTGTACGACTGGATATATTGAAGTTATGGGCCCAGAAACAGGAGAGACTCGTTATAGCATTACTACTCCTTTTGATAATGTAAATGACTATGATGGTTTTAGTATGGCCGCTGGGGCGATTTTAGATATTACTGGTGTTAATTTGGGTTTAAGCGGTTACGCTATGAGTGTCGCTGTGGTTAATAATGCGCTTAATGGCGTCGGTGTGACTAATGTTTCAACTACCCCCTCGCTCTCTTTATTAATTACTGTCACCGTCACCGGACCTAATAATACTACGGTCAGTTTGCAGGGCTTTCGTAGCCAATATGCGCCCAATTCTATTAGCTAATGCTGACACTTAGACTTAAACAATCAGGCTTTACGCTAATTGAAGCGATAGCGGTGATCATTATCACGGCTATCTTAGGTGCTTTAGTGTCTAGTTTTTCTCTACCCATAAAAGCTTATTTTGCCGCAACAGCGCGAGCCGATTTAACCGATGTGGCAGATACGGCTATGCGGCGCATGGCGCGTGAAATACATACTGCTTTACCTAATAGTGTGCGCGTTAGCGGTAGTTATATAGAATTTCTACCGACGATTACTGGCGGGCGATATCGGGCTAGTGCCGCAGCCTCTGGCTCAGCGTTATGTGGAGGAATTTTGGCTCAAGATGTCTTGGATTTTACCAGTACAGATACCTGCTTTGAGGTCATTGGTGGGCTTTCTGCATCGACGACTTTTCCAGTCGTGAATAATGAGTTAGTCGTCTACAATAATGATCCTAGTTACGTTTATAACGGAACTAATGTAGCGACGATTGCCTCCGGTACAGCGATGAATTTCGTTAAATTTAGTACCAAGCAGTTTCCAATGTCATCGCCTAGTCAACGCTTTCAGATTATTGATAAGCCTGTGTCCTTTGTGTGTGAGGCTTCTTCAGCTACGCTATGGCGATATACGGGTTATGCACGACAGTCAGCACAGCCTGTTAGTCTTGCTACTTTAAATGGCTTAGCTGGCAGAACCTTTTCGCGATTGGCGACAGGTATTGACTGTACTAATAGTAGGTTTTCTTATGCATCAGGAGGTACTCGTCGTGCCGATTTGATTGTAATGAAGCTCAGCTTAACCAGTGGCGGTAATAGCGTCACTCTTTTGCATCAGGTGCATGTCCAAAATGTACCCTAGACCTAAACAAACTGGCTTTAGCTTGATTATGGCTATCTTCTTGATCGTGGTCTTAGGCGGCATCGCGGCTTTTATTGGCCGAGTAACGAGTATGCAGCTTCAAAGTAGCAACTTGGATCAAGGCGGCTCTTCGGCTTATCAAGCAGCGCGAGCAGGGATTGAATGGGGCGTTTATCAGGCGCTAATAAACACATCCTGTGCTACTGTCCCAGTCTCATTTTCACCTGGAGCTGGCTTAGCAAAGTTTACAGTGTCGGTTATTTGTACTAAAAGTAATACTAATGAAGTTGGATATCCATATATATACACTTTAACAGCGACATCCTGTAATCAACCACTGGCTGGCGTATGTCCTAATGCTGGAGCGGTGGGATCTTTGACTTATATTGAACGACAACTGACGGTTATCTTAACGGGTTACTAGGTAAGCGGAATGGTTTGTTAGGTGCGGACTATCCGGCTGCACGTGCTGGCGATGTTAATAAAGGTACTGGCAGTCTCAATATTGGCTGGCGCTATAGCCGCAAGCTATTTCGTTTCTTAATACCTTAATTTTCCTTTGCCATTCAGGTAGTGCGTATTGCCTTAGAGTTGCGCTGTGTCAGCAGCGCCATGCTGCGTAGTGTAATACCTACGTTGTGATTGCTAATACCTGTGCTGAAGCTGCTTTAACTTACATATAAAAGTAGATTTATTCATAAAAAGCGGCTACCAATTTAAGACGGGACACTAAGCTTAATCATTCACTTTTAAACAGGGCTCTTCTAAGCACAGACAAAGGACGAAAGGCGAAGGGTTAAGTCTAGTACCTGTCACGCCTTAAGTTGCTAACCTCCTAGGCTTAGTCTTTCGCCCTGAGCCTTTCGTCTGCGCTGAAGCTGTCCCGCTTTAAGTTGGTAGCCTAAAAAGCTAAGCAGACACTCATTTAACCTGTAAAGCGAATGAGTAAAAGCAGATGCTCTAGTATTTAGTGTGCATTATTATTTAAAGCTCATGTACAATGCGAGTAAGGTTTGACTGACAGATATATTGTTTTAGTTCAATTGCTTATGTCATGTCGCAATCATAATGCTATCATTATGTGGGCTATAGCGGCTAGCCCGCATAATTCTTGTTAATGCTGATGTGGTAATAATCGCGCTTAATGTATGACTAATGAATGAAAGGGTTTCGGATTAACGATGCAATTACTGAGAAAATTCTTTAAAAGAAAGAGCGTCAGCAAAGGCATAGTGGCGATTAGTTTTATCAATAAGGATATGACTATTGCTATCTCTAATTTTATAGAAAACCAGCAGTTATTATTAATACATTGTGAGTTTATCGAGGCTATCAGTCCTGAAAGTTTAAACAGTCAATTTAGCGAGTTAGTGGCGCGTTTTGGACTTGCTGAATATGAGTGTCATTTAGTTTTGACGGGTGAGCATTATCGTCGTGTCAATGTTGAGGCGCCAGCGGTGGCTGAACACGAAATCATTGAGGCTTTACGTTGGAAAGTTAATGAGCTCATTGATTTTCCGATTGAGAAGGCGGTCATTGATTATTATAAAGTGCCTATGCCTATGCGAGCCAATAGCAGCAATATGCTGGAAGTCATCGCAAGTCCTATAGACGTGCTTAAAGGATATGTTAAGCAGTGTACTGATCTTGGTTTAGAGCCTAGTATTATTGATATCCAAGAAACGACCTTACGTAATTTAGCGGTGCATACGCCCGAAAATGAACATGGTATTGCGATGTTATATTTAACTGCGTTTTCAGCCATGTTATTAATACAAAAAAGCGGCACGCTTTATGTATCACGAAAAATTGACGTAGGTTATCAACAGTTAGGTTTAGAGGACGCTTTTTCTAATGATTGCCCTACCGTCAATGTGCATCGTAAATTAGCCTTGGAAATACAGCGCTCATTAGATTATGTGGAGAGCTATTACAAAATCGCCGCTATTTCAGTGCTAGGTATCATTCCGTTGGCTGAGCATTCTCAGAATTTATTGGATAGTTTAGATCAGAATTTAGGGGTTGCCGCGCGCATGTTCGATATTACACAGATGATCGCTTGCGATATCGCTTTGAATGCGCGAACTCAATCATTTTGTGCGCCAGTGCTGGGTGCCACCTTACGTTATGTGATAGAAAAAGCATGATACAGCAGGTTAATTTATATCAAGATAGCATTAAAGATCAGCCGTATCGGTCTGATTTTAATAGGTATCTCGGTGGATTATTAGCTTTTGCCCTGTTGTTAATGAGTGTTAGTGCTTATGTCTTATGGAATAACCATGTATTGGAGGCTCAAATTCAGCAGAGCCAGAATAATCTGCAAAGTGAGTTGGGGCAAGTGGCTCTCATGACCGCTAAAATCCCTAAACAAGACATTAATATTCAGTTGGCAGCTGAAGTGACTTTTTTGAAAAGCCAATTAGATGAGTTGACTCAAGTGATGCAGTTATTGTCAGCTAAAAGTACGGTGCAATCACCGGGATTCTCTGGTTATTTACAGGCCTTATCTAATCAGGTGGTTTCTGAAGTCTGGCTGAATTCCTTGTATATAGATGAACAGCTGCAGGTCATTAATCTAGAAGGTAGTACTTTTCAGCCAGATAAAGTGCCTTATTTTTTGCAGCAACTGCAAAAAGAGCTGATATTTAATGGCCACACTTTTGCTAAGTTGGTAATGGAAAAGTCAGAGGATATTCCAGAGCAGATGGATTTTAAGCTCAGTACGCTTATGGATGTAGACGGTAAAAAAGATCATGTTAAATAAGCTTCAAGAGAAATTTGAAGAGCGCACGCCACGAGAAAGAATGATTGGTGTAGCCTTGATAGCGCTGTTGTTGTGGATGGCGTGGGACAGTTTTTTTTATCAAGCAGCGCAGCAGAAACAACAGACATTGCAGCAAGAGTTAACTCGCCTTGATCAGCAAGTTGCTGAGCAAAAACTAGCAGTGCTTATGCTTGAAAAAGGACCGCATTTAGATCCTAATTTGAGCAATCAGAATCTGTTAGTTGAGTTGCAGGCTGAACATAGTCATCTTCAAGCACAAATGATGGCTCAAGGGGATAAGAATTTTGTTCCTCCGCATTTAATGGCGGTGGCCTTAAGTGACATACTTAAACAGAATAAACAATTAAGCCTATTAAAATTAGAGACTTTGCCTGCTGCACCTTTACTTAAGTCTGCTCAAACTCAGCAAAATCCCATTTATAAGCACGGCCTAGCGATTAGTTTTTTAGGCAGTTATTTGGCTACACTGACTTATTTAACGGCCTTGGAGTCATTGCCGTGGCATTTTGTGTGGGAAAGTATCGATTATAAGGTGAGAGCTTTTCCGACCGCAGAAATAACTATTAAAGTTTACACTCTGAGTTTTAAGGAGACCTGGCTTGGTGTTTAAAACGCTATTAATTTTAGTGCTTGTTGGATGTCTCCCTTGGGTAGGTCATGCGCAATTCCGTGATCCGACTCAACCGGCTTATCCTTTGCCAACTAAGGTTGATAGTTCTGCTGAACGTCATGTTGACGCTGAGTTAATTTTGTCAGCCATAGGTATAAGCTCTAAAACCAGATGGGCCATAATTAATGGTGTCTTAGCTAAACAAGGCGAAACAGTGACGATAACGGCTAAATCAGATTCTAGTCATAATGAATCGGAAAACAATACCCTGCAAAATCGGGCTATGTCTTTAACCGGTCATTCTAAGCCGCATTTGCCCAGTACTAATCAGGACTTTAATGGGAATGTTGACATGAGTACCCGTTCAGAAATGACAGGTCCACTGGCTGGGATTGTATCTCCTTTGGTTGCAGGAGCTATTAAAAGCTTGGATATACCTCAGCTACAGCAGCAAAATAAAGACGCTGCCGCTAGTGGCTTTGAGCAAGAGGCTAAACGCGATCCTTTGCTGTCACTACATTCTATGCCCATTAAAATCATGAGCATAGGCAAGAACTCCGTGACTATTGATCAAAATGGTGAGATTAAAACCTTAGAGTTGATACAACGCTCATATAAAACCACACACAAACCCCATCTATTAAAATGAACAAAGCCTATTCAGTATTTGCCATAATCGGCGTTGTGCAACTGGTTGCTTGCGCTACACCTCAACCGACTAAATCGGCTAATGTTGCCAGCGCTTTTACTAATCCTGCCCCTAAGCCTCGCAGCAATGCCAGTGTGCCTAAGACAGTTACTGACGCTTTGATTCCAAATTTTAATCAAGCCTTGGCGACGACTAAAAATACCTTACAGCAGGCTAAGCTTAATATTTCTGTTAATGATGTCGATGCGCGTGAGTTTTTTATGGGCTTAGTGGTTGATACTGACGAAAACATGTTGGTTCATCCTGAGGTTAGCGGCAGAATTTCTTTAGAATTAAAAAATGTAACGATTGCCCAAGTGCTGGATGCTGTGCAGAAAGTCTATGGCTATGATTACAAAAAAAATGACATGGGTTACATTATTTACCCAGCCACTTTGCAGACCAAAACTTTTGTTATCGATCGATTAGATTTATTGCGCGTGGGTAATTCAAGCACCAGTGTGTCATCAGGTAAGCAAGCGGGTCAAAGTGGCAATCAAGGCGGTAGCCAGCAAAACATGGGCAACCAAGGTATGAGTAGCATGGGCGGTTCCTTAGCAGGGAGTGCTTTAGGCGGTAGTTCAATGGGGGGGAGTGCTATGGGCGGTAGCGCCATGGGTATTACTCCTATGAGCATTATGCAAAATGCCAATTCATCCAGCAGTTCCTTGCGTACATTAACGGCTACTGACTTTTGGCGAGAACTAAGAGAGTCTTTAAATACCATGATTAAGGTCGATCCTGCGGCCACTATTAATATTAATCAGCAGTCGGGTATCGTCATTGTTCGCGCTAAGCCTATGCAGTTACGCGAAATTGAAAGCTTTTTATCGGCAACCCAAACTCAAATTAGCCGACAAGTGATACTTGAAGCTAAAATCTTGGAAGTGACGCTGGATGACAGTCATCAAGATGGGGTTAACTGGGAAAGTATCGTTAGTGAAGGTATCAGTAAGGCGCCTTTATTAACAGGCATAGGCGGTTTGATGGATCCTCAGGCGATGATGTCTGTTTTTACGGTAGGTGGCACGGCGGGTGGTTTTCGAGCTTTTGCGGAGTTGATGGCGACTCAAGGCAAAACCAACGTATTGTCTAGCCCTAGAGTTTCAACGTTGAATAATCAAACCGCCATTATTAAGGTCGGACAGGATGAATATTTTGCTTATGATATTCAAACCGGCACCTCTGGTGCGACTGCTGCAGGATCTACGGTTGTTAATACCCCTTATCCGAAGTTGGATGTGTTTTTCTCGGGTATTGCTCTGGATGTGACGCCACAGATTAATGATAATGACGAAATTATTTTGCATATACATCCATCAATAACTGAAGTCACCGAAGAAATTAAAAACTTTGGTACTGCTATAGGTTCACTGCCTTTAGCGCTGACCACGGTAAGAGAATCAGACAGTATCGTCAAGGCTAAAAATGGCCAGATTGTTGTGCTGGGTGGTTTAATGCAAGAAAAGAGTGATGAGAAAAAACAAGGCGTGACGGGTTTGGCAGCCATACCTTATATAGGTAATTTATTTCGAGTCAATACCGGCAGCATGCATAAGTCTGAGTTAGTTATTTTGCTTAAAGCCTCTTATGTAGGGAGTGATTCCGACCTAAAGGCTACTAAACAGCGCTTTGAAAGTTTGGATGCCCAGCCGAGATGGAAATAAGGGCATTTGGGTCCTGTGCGATATCCCATTCCATATTGGTGGTCACTGCCATTAAGTTAATCCCTGCCGGAACGACGATACTTTCTTAACTTAATGGCGGTGATATTGATGGTGGGTTCGGATATTAATTATACTTTGATGGAGAAGCGTTAACGCCCTATGTATAAAGCACACTTTGGTCTTAATAGTCAGCCTTTTGGTTTAACACCAGATACAGAGTTTTTTTATGAGCTACCCTCTCATGTAGAGGCGCTTAATGTATTATTGATCGCGTTGTTTAATGGCGAAGGTTTTATTAAAATTACCGGTGATGTAGGTACCGGTAAAACCATGCTGTGCCGAAAACTGCTTAATGAATTGCCATTGCCTTACCAAACGGCTTATTTACCTAATCCACATTTGCCACCTATAGGCTTACTCATGGCCATCGCAGATGAAATGGGCATTAGTTATACGCGTAATATTCGCATAAATCGCTTAGTGCAGTTAATTAATGAGCTACTGATTACTAGTGCCGCCAATGGTAGAAAACCGGTATTGATTATTGATGAAGCACAGTCTATGTCCATTGCAACCTTAGAGACGTTAAGGCTGGTCACTAATTTAGAAACCGAAAAGCAAAAGCTGTTGCAAATTGTTTTATTCGGTCAACCTGAGCTTGATGAAATTTTAAAAAATAAAGCCATACGCCAACTTCGCCAGCGTATTACCTTTAGTTATGTTTTAAAGAAACTTTCTGCTAAGAATATTGCTGATTATCTTCAGCATCGCTTACGTATTGCAGGAATGGGTAATATTACTATTTTTTCAGGTCTAGCGATTAAAGCCTTACATCACTATAGTCGCGGCATTCCTAGGCTGGTTAATATATTAGCCAATAAAGCTATGTTGTCGGCTTATGGTAAAGGTCATTCGTCGATTGGCGCTAAAGAGGTTTATAGAGCCGCTTTGGATACTGAAGATGTCAAGTGCTTGGCTTTTAGAGCGCGCTATTTATTACTGCCGTTACTTGCCCTTATTGCTTATTATGCTTGGCCTATGGTGGCTATGTTATGAGTTTGATTAATGAAATGCTGCGCGATCTTGAAAGTCGTAAAGTCACGAATAACACGCCACCGCCACTACAAAAAACTTTTAATGTAAAGCAATCGACAGGAGCAAAGATACCAAGATTACTCTTAGCTTTAATAACTATTCCGATTATAGGCGCGAGTGTTGGGCTTTATCAGTATCGTCATCAGTTAATTAAATCGACTGAAGTTATAGTTGCAGACACTAGAGGTTTAGAAAAACCAGTTACTGTAAATGAAGTGCTTAATACGGCGCTGCCAATCAAAGAACCGCTAATAACTAAGTCGGTTGATATTGAGCCTATTTCGGTAGTACAAACTACTGTGCCTTTACCGCTTGCGTCATCAAAGCAACTCGAGCAACAGGCTGTGGCGTTAAATCCAGCGCCGAAGGTGCTAGCGTCACCCGTTAAAAAAGCAGTCGTTATTCCAAAACCGTTGCCTATACAGCACGCTAGCCCGAAACAACAGGCTGATTTATGGGTGCGTCAGGTAGAAAAGAATGTGGATGATGGTTCTGCTGTGATTAAGCT
>Ga0214216_1000521_pt1 | contig 12926 bp, 8 predicted proteins | sample TroBogypolimnion_12_FD_153054 | JGI IMG/M metagenome (GOLD analysis project Ga0214216, IMG submission 153054) | Freshwater microbial communities from Trout Bog Lake, WI - 27JUN2007 hypolimnion | ecosystem: Environmental > Aquatic > Freshwater > Lake > Hypolimnion/Profundal zone | place: Trout... | reverse complement strand
GCAATCGGGCATGAAGCTAGGTCAAGTTAAAAGTGTTTACGAAAATACTAACCCGGTAGTTACCCCCATGGTGTATGCTAACGCAAAAATGGACAGTAATGCCGCCGGTGGAGCTGTTATTGCTAGCCCCGACATTCAAACTGGACAAAATGAAATTAAAATAGATGTAACTTTAGTTTACGAAGTTAAATAAAAATATCTATTTGCCATTTTTACATTTTTGTGTTAGATTCTCTTTATGTTAAAAAAGATTACGAAACCAAGAAAATTTAAAGATTCAGATGGCGATGGCTTATCTGATTTTGACGAAATAAATTATTTTGGTTCCGACCCCTATAACGCCGATTCTGATGGCGATGGTATTGAAGATGGGGAAGCGGTTTTAAAAGGCCGCGATCCTGTCGGTGGCGGATTACTAAAAGATTTTTTTATTCCTCACCAAGGCAATGATTATAAACCAAAATCCCTTCATCCTAAAAGATTATTATTTCATGCCGGTGGCGCTTTGATAGTTAAACTAATAGTAGTTTTGCTAGTAGTCTTTTACCCCTTAGCTGCCTGGATGACTCCGGATATTTCTAAAGAAGAGGGCGTAAAAATAATTGCCCTGACTAACAGTCTTCGAAAAAGTCTTTCCCTAGAAACTTTAAATGAAAATATCAAATTGGACCAAGCGGCCGACAACAAAGTCGAAGACATGCTAATTAATCAATACTTTGCTCATTTAAGCCCTCAAGGCTTTAATTTAGAACATTTCTTAAAGCTTGCGGCTTATGATAATTACTTGGCTGTTGGGGAAAATTTGGCCATGGGATATAACAACGCCAGCGATGTGATGTCGGCCTGGGAAAAAAGTCCGACTCATTATAGCAATTTAACTGATACCAATTTTCAAGACATAGGCGTCGCCTTAGCTGGCGGCACTTATTTAAATCGAGACACGATTTTTATTGCTCAATATTTTGGTTTACCAAAAACAAATAATCAGCCTGATACTAAAAAAATAGAAACCACCAAACTGATTGATAAAATTTCTATCCCTGGGGAACCGACTGTCTTATCAGATAAAATTGAAGAAAAGCCGGCTTTAAAAATTAAAGATGCAAAAATTGTTATTAATAAACCAGTTGGTTTTAAAAATGAACAAATAGTTAGGGTTGAGGCTACTTTACCCACCACCGCTCAAACGGCTAATCTGGAAGTGTTAAACAATAACATTAAAATGGCGCCGATTAGTCAAGCCACTTCTAGCGGCGAAACCAAGTGGGCTGGCCAAGCGCTGATTCAAAATAATAATCACTCAATTACGCCGCCAATTATTACTGTTAGCACTAGCAATGGCGAAATCCAAAAAACTGAAATTACTAACAATAATATTACCCCTCAAAAAACCTCAATCGCTGATCAGTATTGGTTATTTAAAAATCACCCCCATAACGGGCTAGAGCAGGTTTTTGATATCAGTTCGATCTATTTTAAAACCCTCTTATCGCTGGTAACTCTAGCTTTATTATTAAATATTTTTATTAAGATTAAAAAACAGCATCCCAAATTAATCTTTTCCGGCCTCGGCTTAATTCTGCTTCTAATTTTAATGATTATCTTTTAGGCGCCCCCATTAATGCCTCTAAAAAATCACTCTTCAAAAGGGTGATTTTTTATTATAGCTTACAAGACCCTCTTTACTTTTTCTTGATTTAGGAGTAATATTAAAGTCCACCAGATAGGGATTATTATTCTGATTCGGTAGGCAATATAACATTTTTACAAATTTACATATAAATTTAGTTAATAACAGTGCACTTAACAAAATAATTTATTTCATTGTAGGGTTCAGCGTTTACGGAAAAACGCCACCGAATCTAGTCTGGAAATTTCAAATTTCTGACGGCAATTTTAAATAATGTTTTGAACAAAATGAGTCGTAGTTGTTAAATCTAAGAGTGGTTCTTTAAAAATAGAAAAGTGATAATTAATTTAACGGGTACATCTAATATTATCCAATAAATTTATTAGAAAATACCCACAAAATAATATGAAAAAAAATCAAACAGTTGGTTTTACAACCATACTGCTTCTGCTCGGGCTAATTATTTCTAACAGTGCTTTAGCAATCGCACCGCCGCCCTCGCAGGGGCCAAACAACGGTTCCAGTTTTGCCGGTAATGTTTCCGCCCCCTCAGGGAGCGTTGACTGGGTTAACGCTAACCGTGTCGCCACCTCAGATAATAATTACGCCACAGTAAATATTACTAATTCTAATGATATTAGTAATTATTTAAGAGTAACCGGCTTTAATTTTAATATTCCAATTGGCGCTACTATTAATGGCATTCAAGCTAATATTGAAAAAAGTGATACTGGTATAGGTTCTTCGCATATCACTGATCATGTTGTTAGCTTAGTAAAAAATAATGTCGTAACAGGCAACAACAAATCGAGTTTATCTAACTGGACCGGGACCGACGCCACTTCGACTTATGGAGGCATATCGGATCTCTGGGGTAGCACTTGGACGCCAGCTGATATTAACAACGCCAATTTTGGGCTCGTGTTATCAGTTGGTCGCACTTCAGGAGGAGATAAACAGGCTAGAGTTGACCACATCAGCTTAACTGTTTACTACATTCCAGACACAATTGCGCCTACGTCTTCAATCACAAATCCGACTACAGGTAGTTTGCTTAAAGGAAGTGTTACCCTGATGGCGACGGCTAGTGATGGCCAGTCAGGAGTTGCCAAAGTTGAATTCTGGCAAGACACGCCAACAAATGTAAAAATCGGGGAAGCGGATACTGCCCCTTATTCTATTAGCCTTGACACTACCACCTTGACTGATGGAGTTCATAATATCTGGGCTGATGCTTATGACAATGCCGGAAATCACGCCACCTCAGACCCGATTTCAGTAACTATTGATAACACCGCGCCAACTCTTAACCTACCCAAAGATATTACGATGGAGGCGACTAATCATGACGGAGAAATTATAAATTTTGAAACTAGTGCTTCTGACGTTAATCCTGAAAATCCTACGGTCACTTGCGATCCAGCGTCCGGTTCAACTTTTAAACTTGGCACAACCACCGTTAGCTGCACAGCCACTGATACGGCGGGAAATACCGCCACCGGAAGTTTTAATATTAAAATTACCGATACAACTAACCCAATTATTACTCCTCCAGAAAACCAAACTTTTGAGGCAAATGGGCCACTGACTACTCCCGTCGATTTAATTCCAGCCACCTCAACTGATATTGCCGATGCTAACCCCACAATAAGCCACACCCCAACAAAATTTCCTTTGGGCGCAACTGAAGTCACTTGGACCGCTACTGATGCTTCTGGAAATTATGCTAACGCCACTTCATCGGTAACGATTATTGATACCACGGCACCAACCATTAATCTAATCGGCAATAATCCTTTTGATATGTATATTAATAAGGATTATTCGATTTTAAATCCAGATCCGGATTATACCGTTTCTGATCTGGTTGATGGCGACAACATTACCGGCCACATTACGATAACTGTTACCGGCAAAGATTTTGACAATACTGTTTTAGGCTCTCATACAATAACTTACAGTGCGGTTGATTTATCTGGTAATAGAGCCACAACTACTAGAACTGTAAATATTGTAAATACTGATCGACCGATCATTTATCGTAAGGGTCTTAGTCCGGTAACTGTTGAAAGAGGCACGACTTATGTTGACGCTGGTGCTACTGCCGTCGATCGAGACGGCACAGACATCACTTCGCTAATTAGGACTAATATTTCCACAGCCCCGATAGACACAAACGTTATTGGTACTTCAACGGTCACTTACGACGTTACTGGTGCTGATTTAGGCAATTATACTGGCACTTCGACCGCTGATCAAGCTAAAAGAATTGTTAGAGTAATTGACACTACGGCGCCAACGGCCACCGTTAGCTATGTTCCAGAAACGGCCACTAACGGCAATGTAGTCGCCACTATTACCCCCGATGAGCCCGTTACCATTACTAATAATGAGGGATTGAATTCTTACACTTTTACTGACAACGGATCATTCACTTTTAATTTTGTTGACCCCTCGGGTAACACTGGCAGCACTACGGCCACCGTCGCTAATATTGATCGCGAAAATCCAACAATTACTTCCGTTCAAGCAATCAGCTCGAATACTATTGAGGTTGTCTTTAACAAGGATTTGCAAAATAATTTAGAAGGCCACCACCCAGCCATTTCCGATTTTAATGTCTACAACGATCTCAATAAATCTAATAATCTAGATGAAGGTGACACACCTTACGGGATTAGCAATGTTAGCTATAATCTTAAAAAGGCTACTCTTACCTTAACTAATCCTCTAAAATTAGGGGACACTCCCAGATTATATGTTACTCCGGAAGCCACCACGCTAATTGATCCTGCTGGTAATTACTTTAATAATGGCGCCAGCTATGATACCAGTGTTACTGATAAAATCATTCCGGTTCTTACTTTGATCGGAGGCAATCCAATTAATTTAACTGTTGGCGACACTTATACGGAGCTAGGAGCAACTTCCACGGATATTTTTAGCGGCGTTACTGAGCCGATAAATATCTCTGGTACTGTTGATACTGGTACTGTGGGAACTTACACTATTACCTATAATGTAGCCGACATCGCCAGCAACACGGCAGCGGAAATCACTCGGACAGTAAACGTCGCCGCTAAAACACCTTCTGGTGGCGGTGGCGGTGGTGGTGGAGGCGGTGGAAGCTCATTTATCCCAACTTTTAACGCTCCGACCGGCGGATTTCAGGTCGTGATTAATAATGGGGATCTAGATACTAATTCTGTTAATGTTAACCTGAAATTAAATGGTGGCACAGCGACTAAAATGTCCATCTCTAACACTAATGATTTTAGCAGCAGTTCACAGGAAATCTACTCCAATACCAAATCATGGCAATTACTGTCAGGAGCTGGCTTAAAAACTGTTTACGCTAAATTCTTTGATATAAACGGAACAGCTTCACCGGTAGTTAAAGATGATATCTTATTAAATATTGGTAATAGCAGCCCAAACGGTCCAATTATCACTCCGCCCATACAACAAGTATTAGGAGAGAAAAAATATACCGATGGCACGCTGCTTAAAAATCATAATCGAATTTATGTCGTGACTGGCGGCAAATTACTTTACATCCCTAACTTAAAAGAACTTGCCAAATATCACGGCCCGATTCTTAAAGTTGATGACTCAGTAATTAATTCTTTTATTCAACTTTATCCTAATGGCACCTTACTTCGTGCCCAGGGTGATGTAAAAATTTATGTCATTCTAAACGGTCATAAAGTGCACCTAAAAACAATGGCTGAATTAAGAAAATACAAAGGTCCAATTATCGTCGTCACCCTAGATGAGTTAAATAACTACTAAGCTTAAAAAAACAAAAAACCCGTCTATTAAAAAGGCGGGTTTTTTGTTCAAAAGTCGGTATTGACACTTAATTAAAAGTTCGCTAATATATTATCAACTTAATAAGCCACAGACCGCAAGCATTAAAGTAAGTCTCGCGTAGGCCAAAACAATAGCTTTTTAGTTATTTATGTATCTGTGGTTATAAGCCACATTTTTTTATTTATAGCTAATTAATAAAATATGCCTAAAAGTAAAATCCAAAAGAGTGAAATCATGCGGAATTTGACGGAACGGATTAAGAAGTCCAAATCCATCGTTTTTGCTGGTTTTAATGCTTTAGGGGTTCATGACAATGAGGCTTTACGCGCTAAATTACGCGACGTAAATGGCGAATACTATGTCGCTAAAAAAACCTTATTGGAACGAGCTCTTAAAGAACAGGGAACCTTAAATTTAGACACCAAAACCCTTGATGGTAAGTTGGCGGTCATCTTCTCTTATGAAGATGAAGTTTCCCCGGCTAAAGCCGTTGACGCTTTCCGTAAAGATAAAGAAGATAAAATCTTTTTCTTAGGCGGAATCTTAGAAGGTAAATTGCTTTCTAAGACAGAAGTCGAAGCTCTAGCCAAACTTCCTAGCAAGCAAGAATTGTTGTCGAGATTGGTCGGTACCCTAAATGCACCTGTTTCCGGTTTTGTTAACGTTTTAGCCGGTAACTTACGTGGCCTGGTCACAGTGCTTAAAGCGATTGAAGAAAAAAAATAATTAATAAAAATTTTTAATTTTAAAACTATGGAAGATCAAAAAGAAGTTATTGTTCCTGAAAAATTTCAGGACTTAGTAAGCAAAATCGAAAAAATGAGTGTTCTAGATTTAGCAGAACTGGTTAAAATCTTAGAAGAGAAGTTTGGTGTTTCGGCTGCTGCTCCAGCCATGATGATGGCTGCCGCTCCGGCTGCCGCTGAAGCTGAAGTAAAAGACAGCTTCGATGTTGAGCTAACTGACGGTGGTGCTACTAAAATTGCCGTTATTAAAGTTGTTCGCTCCATCACTGAATTAGGTCTTAAAGAAGCTAAGGATTTAGTAGATGGTGCTCCAAAAATCGTTCGTGAAGGCTTAAAGAAAGACGAAGCGGAAAAGATTAAGAAAGAATTGGAAGAAGCTGGCGCTAAGGTAACTTTGAAGTAAGCTAAAACTTTAGTTACAAGCAAAAAAACACGGGAAACCGTGTTTTTTGCTATACCTAATAATTTAAGAACTAGAGTCCGAATTTATAAACAGTATTACCCGCTAAAATATAAACTGACTTACCGGCTTCATCAACCGCAAAATCTTTCAAACCATCTTTAATTAAGCGATATTGTTTAATTAAAACACCATTCTTGGTTAAGCTAATTAAACGGCTATTTTTTAAATCTAACAGATAAACATTAGCCGCGGTCATAAATATCTTATCAGCCCTAATTTCTGGACTAACGGCGGCAGTTTTATAATCCACCTTTTGTCCTTTATTAAACTTAAGCAAGTCGCCCTCGCTTTGGCTAATAGTCACCCGACCATCAATTTTAAAATCAGAAGCCAGGGATAAATCTGCTGGTGCTTTAAGCCAATTGCTACGAGCTGAAAAGCCATCAGCCTTAGAACTATAACGATAAATCTGATTATCAGCCTTACTTAATAGATATAGGGCCCCGTTATATATTTGGGCCAAATTTTCTCCTTGAAGTTTTTCTGGACCAATACTTAAGTTACTGGCCGTGTCGCCAGTTACTTTAATGATTTTTTGGCCAGCTAAATAATAAATAATGGAATCACTAATAGTCGGAGAACTAAGCAGCGAGGCGTCACTCAGCGCTATCTTACTGCGACTAGAATCTTTGAGGTTAAAACTATAAATTGATTTATTTGCTCCATCGCTAAGATAAAGCTTATCATTTAGCAAGATAAGGTTGTCCGCTCCCGCTTGAGCGTTCCAAATACTAGTGCTAACCACCTCTTGAAAATTATTTACTTTGGTAATTTTTTGAATCTTATCGCTTTCATCAGAAAGCTTAGTTAACAAGTCAGCCTTCTGAGCAATCTGCTCTTTATTTTGCGGCAAGCTATTTTGCAGGGAATTAGTCGCCTCGCTTAAAACCGATTCAGCCGCACTTTCATTGTTATATAATAGGTAAGAATCAATTTGTGCCTGCTTGTTATTAATATCGGCGGCTATCTGATCAAATTGTTCAACCGCTAAACGATTTTTTTTGTTAAAAGCGGTGAAGACCAGAGAAACAATCAAAATTAGAAAACAAACCATTAGAGCGCCAACTAAAACCCGATCTTTTTTGCCCAGGCCTTTTAACCAACTACTAAGCCCTTGATAAATACCCACCCAGAAACGAGGCAGGAAAATAATGCTAAAGCCTCTTAGAAAACCAAATATTTTAGGCAAAATATCATAGCTTTTTTTCTTGAAAACTAATTTATCCTTAATTATAAAAGATTCTCGGCGCGCCAAATCAGCTCTCTTGGCCTCTTTCGCTGGTGCGGGAGTAATAATCATTTCATCAGTTTCTTCATAAAATTTAACTACTTTTCGATTCTCAGGAATTTCTACTTTAAATTTAGCAGTCAAATCCATCGTCCATTTAATAATCTTCTTTAAACTGATAATGCCGGCTGGAGCCAACATTCTCTCAGTTTTTTGTTCGGTATAATTTAAATGGGAAATTGAACTATGAGCATTGCGTGAAGAACCTTTTTTTACTTGACTGACTCCCGCCACTTGATGAGTTTCATTTTCTTCTAAATTTTCATGGACTTCGTTTAAACTCGTTCCTAAAGTACTTTTAACAATTATTCCTAAAAATGGTGCAAAAGAATTTATTTTTTGTAAAAGATTTTTAATTTGTTCCGCGGCGACCATGGGCGGCAGTTTAGTGATAACACCAATAAGTTCGCGGTTGGACAAATATTCCGGTAAAGCCTCGTTAGTAAATAAAAAATAAGAATGAGCCGGAATTTCGCCATTTATTACCGCTGAAAATATTTTAGCACTAGCTGGCTCATGGCTTTCTGCTTCTAAAACCGCCTCTTCTTCGGTGACGTTAGACTCGACATTAATCATATCATAATCACCCTGACGTCTGAATATTAAAAAAGCCTTATTTTTTCCATAATTAGAAAAATAAAGCTTATTTTCGTAGACCACCCCCAAAGTTAAATTAGTACTAGCCGGATTGATTTTTAAATGTTCTTCCTGTAAAAAATCTACCAATCCTTGATTCACTCGAGCCAAAACCAATTCAAAAATATTTTCAATTTTAAGACCATCAACCTTATCACGAAGCAATATTTTTTCGTCTCCGTAATAATTATAATCAAAAATATTAACTAAAAAATTAATAATTTTTTGGGTCTCATTTTTTTTACCCTCAATTTCAGCCAGAACAAAAATCTTGCCAGCTAGGCGTTCTTTTTCGGCATCTGGTTGTGAGACGAAAACCTGACCGGCGTAGTTTAGGTTCTTACCGGAATTTAGAATAATAGAGGCTATTTTATTATACATACGTTGAAAAAAATCAAGCTGATACTCCTGATTTTTCAATTTTTTTTGTTTGACTATTTGCTTTTTCTATTATACTATAAAGTCATAAATAGATAAAGCTATGCTAAGCAAACTCTTTGGCTCCGAAGCCAGAGTCAAAATACTAAATATATTTTTAACTAAGCCCGATGGTAATTATTACCTGCGTCAATTGGCTAGAGATTTAGAGTTACAGGTAAATTCTGTGAGACGCGAGCTTCTCAATTTGGAAAATCTCGGACTTATTATGCAAATAGTTAGCGCCGCGAAAGACAAAGAAAAGAAATATTATACTGTTAATCGCGATTTTCTCCTTTTTGATGAAATCAAGTCGCTTTTTATTAAAGCCCAAATGTTAAGTACTAAAGAATTTGCCGAGAATGTTCAAAAAATTTGCACGCCTAAATTATTAATACTAACCGGCTTTTTTACTGGAGAAATTGAGTCTAAAACCGATATTCTAATCGTCGGCAAAATTAGTAAAGATAAATTTCTTAAATTAATCAAAGAGCTGGAAAATTCCATCAATCGAGAGATAAATTACACCATTATGGATGAAAAAGAATTTATTTATCGCAAAGAAATTTTTGATGTTTTTTTGCACAAAATAATGGAAGGGAAGAAGCTGGTAATTAGCGATAGCTTATCATTACCAAAATAATATGTTAAAACCAACTCTTAAAACTGGTTTACAATTATTAAAATATGCTTCATTTGTTATAGTCGGCCTAGTTATTCTAATCTTAATCCTGCTCAGTAATAAAATTGCCGATTCTAAAACATACTACACTCAGATGGTTAATGGCAAAACCCAGCTAGAAGCCGCTATTAGCTCGGTAAAAACTCAAAAATATTCCGAAGCCGAAAAACAGGCCGGTGACGCTACCAACGACTTTAATGCTGCCCTTAACACCTTATCCGATATCAGAAATAACAAAGTAGCCGCTTATTTTAGTCCAATTACTGCTTCGGTTGATGATTTAGAATATTTAACCCAAACGGCTGATGTTTTAGGTAAGTCTCTAGAAAGATCAACAGCGGTTCTAGCCAAATTGGCCCAAGTTAGCGGCGGTAGGTTCACTGGCACTTTTTCTGATTTATCCGTTTCCGACAGACAACAAATCTTGGCCACTATTTATGAATCTGCGCCAGAGCTTAACGGCTTAAAAGCTAATTTAGAATTATCTCTAGAAAACTTAAATAAGATTCATCGAATTGGCATCTTATTGCCGATCAATTCCCAACTGACTAATATCAAAAATCAATTAGCCACCGCTACCAATCTTTTAGATGAAGTCGTTCCACTAACTCAATTACTGCCGTCTCTGTCCGGTTATCCTCAAGAAAGCCAGTTCCTGGTTCTTTTGCAAAACAACGATGAGCTCCGACCAACTGGCGGCTTTATTGGCACCTATGGTTTAATGGACGTTAAAGACGGTAAAGCCGGAAGTATTATGACCGAAGATGTCTATCATTTAGATATGCCTTGCATTGGCAAGCTTACGCTAACACCGCCGGATCCGATAAAAAAATATATGAAAGTTGATTATTGGTGGTTACGTGACGCTAACTTTTCGCCAGATTTTCCAACTTCGGCCAGGCAAGTCGAATCAATGTTTACTTCAGAGAGTGCCTGTGCTAATAAGCCGGTAACTAAACCGACAGCCGTTATTGCCATTAATCCTGATTTAATCGTCGATTTATTGGGACTTGTCGGCCCCATAACTGTCGATGGCACCACCTATGATCGCAGTAATTTTCAACCTTTACTCCAATATAATGTTGAGGTTGGTTACGTTGATAAAAATATCACCTCCTGGAACCGCAAAGATGTAATTAATTCAGTCGTCTCGGAGTTAGAAAAACGCCTGATGTCTTTACCAACCAAACGCTGGCCAGAAATTCTAAATATTATTCAAGATAATATTGCCAAACGAAACCTCCAAATTTATTTTGACAATAATGAACAAGAAAGTGTCGCTCTCAGCCTTAATCTAACCGGGGAAATCAAGAATACTGATAACGATTATTTAATGGTGGTTGACTCTAATTTAGCCGCTTTTAAAAGTGACGCAGTGATGAGAAAAAATATTACCTATAAACTAACTAAAGATAATAATCAGAGCAGTATAACTGCCAATGTCCAGCTTAATTATAGCCACGAAGGCGGCTTTGATTGGCGCACCACGCGTTATCGTAGCTATACGAGAATATACGCCCCTTTGGGAAGTAAATTATTAGATAACGGCGGTTTGGAGGATTTTTCGACCACCGACGATGCCTTGCTTAATAAAACTGTCTTTGGATTTTTCTGGACTATTGAACCGGGGCAAACAAAGACAGCCACCATCTCTTATTCTTTGCCAGGCAACATTAGTACCGGTAATTATAATTTATATTTTCAAAAACAATCCGGCAGTCGCTTAAATAATTTTCAGCTTAACGAAGCATTCAAGCCGAAAGATAATATTGTTTGGTCAGGAGCCCTAGATCGGGATAAAATTTTCAATTAAAAAACCATTAAAAAAAACTCCGTTAATTAAACGGAGTTTTTTTATATGTAAATTATCTTAATTATTTTACGATATTAAAACTAATGCTGTAAGTTAAACCGGAACTTAAACCGTCAACCCTAGCGTCCACGGACTTAGTCTTGTCGCTATCGGTATTCGGAACAATTAAAGCTTGCTTAAAACGGCCATTAGCATCAGCCGTAATATCCGTAATAGTATTGCCAAAATTTATTTCTAGAGGTTCACCCGGTAAATAACCGGCCCCAGACAAAACAACGCTAGCGCCAGGAGTGGCTAAATAATGATCAAAAGCTAAGGCTAAAGATTCTTTAACTTCTGGTTGATCAGGAATTTCTGAAGCTTGAATACTGGCAATTTCTTTAAGTGAAGAATTTAAGATAGCAATTCCGCCACCATTCCAAACCACCAATCTTTCGCCATTAGCAGTGTTTACATACTTAATATCTAAAGCGTAACCATTTTTAGTTAAGTTAGAGGCCGAAATTTTAAGACCGCTTCTTAAATTATCCTTAGCTAATTTCATGACACTATCACCATTAACGGCGTAGATATAATTGCTATCACCAGTCGGCTCAACCGCATAACCATTGGTTGAACTATTAGGATAGCTAATTAACAGGTCGCCATTTAAATCAAAAGCCTTTAAATAGTAATCATCAAAAACGTATAACTCCTTAGCAATGGGGTCAAAATAAGTTTTTCTCAAACTCTTATCATCACGATAGTTAACGGGAAAAGAAGATAAGATACTTCTGGTCTGCGTATCAAAGATTCTAACTTGATTATCCTGATTTACCGAAGTAATATAACGGCCCGAAGCATCAAAACGTACGGCGGTTGAAATATCGCTGCTGATATTAAAAGAGTCAACAACATCTAGAGTGTCAGTTCTCCAAAGTTTAACACTGTTATCGCTGACTGTCGCCATATAAGGTCCAAATTTATCAACCCGGTTATACCACTCATAATAAGTATTTTTTTGTTTAGCAAACAAAACAGGATTGTTTAAATCGCTTAAATCGTATTTATATAAAGTATAGCCGGAAGTGGCGTAAGCGAATAAACGGTCGCCTTCAACATTAAGCTTAACCGAAGAAAAATCTTCAGTTTGATCAAGTGGGGAATTAGGGGCCTTAAATTTTAAAACTCTAAATAAGCTTGAACCGCTTAGTCTAAAAACTTCTAAGCTGCCGCTGTTAGTCGAGGCGATGATTAAATCATTATTATAAGAGACGGCGTCGCCAGAATAATAAGATTTGTAATTAGTGCGGCCAATTGTCGTAATCGCTAAAACTGCAACGAGACACACAACTGCCAGCCCAATGATTTTTTTCATATTCATACACTTTTTACTTTTAGATTTTTTATTTTTAGTTTACCTTTTAGTTTACACTTTTTATTTGATTATGTCAATACT
>Ga0214216_1000496_pt1 | contig 13433 bp, 15 predicted proteins | sample TroBogypolimnion_12_FD_153054 | JGI IMG/M metagenome (GOLD analysis project Ga0214216, IMG submission 153054) | Freshwater microbial communities from Trout Bog Lake, WI - 27JUN2007 hypolimnion | ecosystem: Environmental > Aquatic > Freshwater > Lake > Hypolimnion/Profundal zone | place: Trout... | reverse complement strand
CTAACTTGGTAGCGGACGCTTGGAGCGGAGAGGCGTGAGTCCGCCTAGCGCGGGAAACGGAATTCCATGGGGGAGTCTGAGCGGGTTCCAATCGGAGAGTGAACCGCCCGGTATTTCTTGGACAGATGGTTGAGTGTATTCACGCGGCGGCTCCGGTGCCAAGGAGGTCCTGACGGACCAGTGCGGGAGGCCGGTGGTTGTGGCGTTCGATGAGCCACTGGTGGTTATAGAGATCGCGGAATTCCTGGAGGGCCTGGTTGAGGTCCTCGATGTTGGCGAAGGTATGGAGCCAGAGAAGCTGCTCTTTGAGGGTGCGCCAGAAGCGCTCGATGCAGCCGTTGCCTTCGGGGGCGCGGACGAAGGAGGGGCTGGAGTCCATACCCAGGAAGCGCAGTTCGGCCTGGAAGGCCCTGGAGATGAACTGGCTCCCGTTGTCGTGGCGCAGCTTGAGGCCGGCAGCGATGGCCCTCCCCACGCCGCCGAAGCTGGCCCGACAAGCCTGGTGGAGGGGGACGATGGCTTCAAAGCGGTCGGCCTTGAGGGCGGCATGGATGCCGAGCAACTCGCAGGTGCAGTGGTCGTAGATGCCAAAGATCGTGGCCTGCTGGCCATCGAGCAGCATGGTCGCGGTGGCATCCGTCCCCCACATCTCATCGGGGGCGAGAGTGATGATCGTGCCGTCATGGGTCCTAGGCCCGAGGATGCGCCGAGGCTTACCGGGCGCCTGGAGGTCGTGCTCTCGCATCAGGAGTCGGATCCGTTCTACATCGGCGTGGATACCCCGGTAACGCAGGCGGGCGTGGACTTTCCGGTAACCCTCGCCCATGAAGGGCGGGTCGGTGAGCACTTCGCGGATGGCGATGAGCAAGTCACCGTCGGGCACCAGGGGCTTGGGGCCGCGCTTCTGGAGCGGCACAGAACCCCCGCCCTCCCGCTGGGCGTAGACCGTGGAACGGGGAATTCGCAGTTCATCGCAGACGGAGACGAGGGCCGTGGGACGGACCAGGGAAGCGGCCACAGCCTCGCGGATCACTTCCGCTTCCCTGGGATGAAAGGCAGTTCGTAGCCCCGGAGCTTGGCTGCCTGCCGATGGATCTCCAGGCGCATCTCCCGGTCACCCAGGAGTTGCTTGAGGCGTGCGTTCTCCTCGTCCCGGAGGTCGGGTTCCCTGGACTTCAGACCCGCTTGGCCCGCAGCCAGAAAGGCCTCTTTCCAGCCGGCCAGGGTGGCCGCCATGACCCCGAGTTCCCGGGAGAGGGCATCGAGTTCCTCTCCCCGCAGGAGCCGGAGCACTGCCTCTGCCTTCCGCTGGGAACTGAACCGTCCCTTCCCGCCGCGCCCGGTAGGGGCAACTACAGTCGGCCTACGGCCTCCTTCCGCTGCCCCTACCGGCTGGGTTTCTTCCTTCTTCTTCATTGGCACCTCTCAGGGGATTGTCCCCAAATGGGTGTCCAAGGGAATACCGGGGCGGTGGAGTTTATGCATGCGCAAGACAACCATCAGAGGCATTTGAAAATTCACTTCGAGAAGTTGCCGATGCCAATGGTGTTTCGATTACACCCATTTATTTTGATCTTTGTGATCAGGAACAGGTAAAATCTGCAATACGTGAAATAACAAGTTCGAAAAAACAGATTCACGTTCTCGTGAACAACGCCGGCACAGCCTCAGGTGGTTTCTTTCAGTTAGCGTCCTCCCAGGAATTAAGACGCACTTTTGATATCAACTTCTTCTCTCAAATTCAATTCACTCAGGGCCTCTCTCGTTACATGGGAAGATTCAAAAGCGGCTCAATAATCAATATTGCTTCGGTAGCGGGGCTGATCGGGAGCCCCGGGACCCTATCCTATGGCTCAAGCAAGGCCGCACTTATGTTTGCCACAAAAACAATGGCTACAGAACTGGGACCTTCGAATATCCGGGTTAACGCCATTGCCCCAAGCCTGACACTGACTGATATGTATGAGCAAATGGATGAAAAGTCCAGAAACCGTATGCTTGAGTCTTCAGCCTTGAAGCGCCCTGCTGAAGCGATTGAGATTGCTAATGTAGCCCTTTTTCTCGCATCAAATCTTTCGACCTATATGACCAGCCAGGTCCTTCGGGTTGACGGCGGACTGACCACCTAAGAATTTGGAGGATTATTTTCATGGATGATCAACGAATTCGCGAAATGGCTGCCGCCATGCGCCGAAAAATCTTAGACATCTCCCTAGCTTGTAACACGAGTGTTCATCTTGGTGGCGGGCTGTCGATGGTAGATATTCTTGCCACCCTTTATGGAAGGGTCCTTCATTTCGACCCTAATAATCCAACTTGGGAGGACCGTGACAGGTTCATCCTGAGCAAAGGCCATGGCGTTCTAGGGTTCTTCAGCGCACTCGTGGTCTCAGGCATCATTTCCGAAGCTGAATTCGGCACCTTCATGACCAATGGGAGTCATCTAATCGCGCATCCAGTCATGAATTTATCCTTAGGTATCGAATCCTCCAATGGAAGCCTTGGGCAAGGACTTTCAATGGGGATTGGGTTAGCACTTGCAGCCTTGAAGAAAGAAAAGTCTCACAAGATATATGTCATGCTCGGAAATGGTGAATGCAACGAGGGTTCGGTATGGGAGGCGGCAATCTCCGCCGCCCATTACAAATTAAAGAACCTTACAGCAATTATTGATCACAACGGGCTTCAGAGTGATGGGCGAAGCGAAATTGTTATGGATTTTGGAGATTTTGCAGATAAATGGAAGAGTTTCGGCTGGGATGTTCACCTTATTGATGGTCACGATCTCAGCGCCATCCATGCTGCACTGGTCCACCCGAATAGGGGCGATCGCCCCAAAGCAATCATCGCTCAGACGATCAAAGGCAAGGGGGTGTCCTTCATGGAAAATGCCAACGAATGGCATCACAACCGCCTTACCAAAGCAAACCATGAGAAGGCTCTCCTCGAAATGGAAGGACAGTGATGCTCCAGATCACCCCCAGCACTGCAACACAGTGGTCCCGCTTTGGGTCACGTGCCATGTTTGGGCAGGCAATACTGTCCCTGGCCGAATCCCAAGAGAACCTTATGGTCCTATCTGCTGACCTTGGGAACTCCTCAGGATTGGACAGATTCAAAAACACCTATCCTGACCGATTTCTGAATGTTGGAATCGCCGAGCAAAACATGATCGGTATCGCTGCTGGACTTGCCAAAGAAGGATACGTTGTTTTTGCCACCTCCTTCGCCCCGTTCATTGCCATGCGTGCGAGCGAGCAAATCCGAATGAACCTGGGATATATGGGGCTAAATGTCAAGGCCGTCGCCATTGGCAGCGGCGTCTCCATGGCCTTTCTCGGGAATTCTCACTACGGCATTGAAGACGCAGCGGTAATGAGAGCTATCCCCAACATCACTGTTGTATGCCCTGCCGATTGCGGTGAGATTGTCAAAACGGTATTTGCTGCGGCAATGTTCGATGGGCCGATGTATATCCGACTCACCGGGGCTCCAAACAACCCTGTTGTCTACACTCAGGAATATGAGTTCGAAATCGGCAAGGCTATTCGGTTACGAGAAGGTTCCGATGTAACAATCATCGCCAATGGCACGATGGTGTATGAATCTCTTGAAGCCGCCAAATTACTTGAAAATCAGAGTATCTCCGCTGCCGTCATTAATATGCATACCATCAAGCCCCTTGATACAGCGGCTATCTACCAAGCCTGCACCGCAAGCCGATTGATTGTTACTGTAGAAGAACACAGTGTCATCGGTGGTCTCGGTTCCGCAGTGGCAGAATATAAAACCACACTTAAGAATGCCCCGCCACAGCTTATCCTTGGTCTTCCGGACAAATTCGGTAAGACCGGTGATTACCGTTTCATGCTGGAACAGTCAGGTTTAACCGCACCTCAATTATCTGCGAAAATTGCAAGCGCACTCATTTGACATATTCCCCACTTCGATATCAAGGATGTTGAAAGTCCTAGATTATCTATGTGATTTTGGGTCTTTTTTGATCATTTCAGTTGAGAGTATTGTACTTTCCCAAATTCGTTTCGCGGAATCTCTGAAATACCAACAACCTCAAATGCAGTCTGATGGATTTGGGTCAGCTCTGACGCCATTCGCTTTACGGCAGCAGCATCAGCCAAATCATCGGTAATAAAAATTTTCATCAAGTCATCACAGCCTGCACAAGCGCAGTCAATGCCATTCTTCCGCAATCCCTGTTCCACTTCATCGAGATTCACTCGGTTACCGAATAGCTTTAAGAATCTCTTTTTTCGACCAACAACATGGTAGAAACCGTCCTCGTCATACCAAGCCATATCCCCCGTCCGGAGGATGCCCCCATTCTCGTCCTCCTTGCTGAGATCAAAACGATTCTGAGCATAGCCTAAAGTGACGTTCTCTCCACGGTATACCAGTTCACCAACCGGGCCAGATTCGGTGATCTTATACCCGGAATCGTTCTCGATCCAAAATTCTCCGCCTGGAATAGCAATTCCAATACTAGAAAACTTGGTCTTTGCCAAAGAGCTGGGAAGATATGACATCCGTGCCGTAGCTTCGGTTTGGCCATACATAATGAATAACTGGATCCCTTTTTCTTGGCAAATCTGAGCGAATTCGCTGGCCAACCCAGGATTCAACTTTCCGCCCGCCTGGGTGAGGACCCTCAGGCTAGGAAGGTCCATTCTAGAAAATCTCAGCTTTTTGAGAATTTCGTAACTGTATGGGACTCCACCGAAGGTCGTAACTTGGGTTCGGCGGATCAATTCCCAAAATCCCTTATCCATAAATGACCGATTGGTGAGAACCAGTTCTGCGCCTACCTGCAAATGGCTATTGATGATCGATAATCCGTATGTATAATTCATTGGAAGGCTAGTAATAGGCCTATCTTTTTCACTGATTTGAAGATAGTTACAAATTGATTCTGTATTACTGATAATATTCGCATAGGATTGCCGGACAAGCATGGGACTACCGGTGCTTCCTGAGGTGGTCATAAGTAATGCCAAGTCAGAATGCATCGAGTAATCATTGGTGCTATTCGTCCGGAACAAGGCGTACCCACCGAGGCGGAAAATCTCCAACCCGGGGCCAAGGTCAGTGGCACGCTCAACCGGTGCCCACACAAACTCAGGTTGGTAGGTACTAAGCAATCCGCTAAGCGAATCGCGCCCTAGGCCACTGGAGAGAAGAACAGGTACGATACGTCCACGAAGGAATCCCAAGTATCCAGCAAGGGCTTCCCAGCGGTTCTCGCACAGGCAGAACACAAGGCATCGCCGTACAACGTTCCCCCGCACAGAGTCGGCCAATAAGGCCAATTCCGTATAGGATAAAGTTCCAGCAGGGTCTCCCTGGATTGCAATGGATGACCCATGGGCTTCCAAGTGGTCATAGAAATTCATGGTAATTCCGCAGGGCTGAACTCCCTAAAAGGTAACCCCATACTTACCCAGGAGTTCCTGTCCTTTGGTGTACGACCCGAAATCAATAATATCATCCGTTTCCATCATAATGCCGAATGTTTCCTCCAAGGCCGCAATCATCGTCATGTGGCCCACCGAATCCCAAGCCGGTACGCATTGGTATACAAATTGATCATTCAGTACAGATGGTTCAACCGAAAAACTTTCAACAAAGACCTGTTCATATTTTTCTTTATTCGACACGCCGTTCTCCTTTATCGGTTCGTTCCTTTGAATACTCTCTTTTCACTGTTCTTCCGCATGGGTCTTGCAGGGTTACCGAGAGCAATGACACCGTCCGGAATGTCATTGTACACAACCGAGCCCATTCCAACAATCACATCATCGCCGATGGTGGTTCCCTCCCGAATCGAAACCCCCATACCGATGTATGAGTTTCGTCCGATCCGCGTGGCACCTCCAATATTGACCAAGGATGAAATGACAGTATGTTCCCCAATAATCACATCATGTCCGACAATGGATTTCGCATTGACGGCCACGTTTCTTCCGACGACAGCTGAACTGGACACAGAGCAATATGATGTGATCAGAACGCCATTCTGGACCTCTGCTGTATCCGAAACGATGGATGTGGTGTCGTACAGTGTCGCCAAACGTAATTGGCGGGCGATGAGTTTGTCATACAGGAGTTCCCTAATTACAGGTTCTCCATTTGCAATGAGAAATTCCAATTGATCCGTGTTTTGCCCCTTTAGTGCATCCTCGAGACTGCAGACACGGGCCCCATATGATGTATTACCAATTTCTTCACTGTCATCTACGAAATCGATTGCATCCCACCTCCGATTCGCCCGGTTTACCCGAACCGCGGTATCGAACACCTCTTTCCCGAACCCACCGGCGCAATAAATCAATAATTTCATATTCATCCTTTCTGCTTAACCAGAGTCGTATTATGGGGGAATGGTCTATTTTACTTATTGAAATTATTGCTTTTAATTTCACTAAAAAGGCACTTTAAATAATCCAATTCTTGTTCAAGGAGAGAACACCTACGCCTCAAGCGATGGAGTTCGTAATCAGTTGAATAACCGAGAAGAACACCTACCTTTGGGCTCCAAGTAGATTGAGATGTCCACTCATGGATCCGCAAAGGGCCGCTTCCTGTCTGCACCAAAAATTCGCCGGAAGGGTCAATTTCCAGGATCCGTCCGACAACCCCCTTGATCGGTTTTGACTCAACCGAAGCCTTCCAAATACTGATTGTTTCGTCCTGGTGATAGGTAAAAGCCCCTGGATGGGGGTGAGTCGCGGCACGGATTTGGCGAATCACACACTTGGCATCTTCGTTCCAATTGATCAATCCATCCTGAGGCGCCCTTCGCCCGTACCAGGTTGCCGCCCCTTCATCTTGAATTTTGGGCTCAGTGGATCGTTCCGCGAGCTGCGGCAAAAGTCGCTCCAATGCAACCTTTTGGGCTTGAAGGGCCTTAAGAGTCACTGTTTCAGCGTCATCCTCTTCAATGATGTCGAATCCTTCTTGAACGAGGATCGGTCCATTGTCCACTCCCTCACTCAACAAAAAGAAAGTGGCTGCGCCCCGAACTCCCTCGTAGGCAAGCCAAGCAATAGGAGCTCGCCCGCGCCCAATGGGAAGAGCGGTTGGATGAAACCCAATGTTGCACCAACTTGCAATATCAAACATCTCCCTTGGGATGATCTGCGATAGGCCTACTGCAAACAGAACATCTGGTTTAAATAATTCAAGATCCTTACAACACTCTGATACTTTCTGAAAACCTTCAAAAGGAAACCCTAGAGATTCAGCTCTCCCCCGAAGATTCACCCAACTGCTGACTTCGCGTGTATCTCCAGGTTCGTACCCCCATATTTTGACTGAATCAAATCCATGTTCCGCTAATTTGACAAGTAATAAATCGGTAGACTGGACACCACCAATAACAGCAATTCTCATTTATTCCTCTTGAATTTGTCCTCGCCAATAAGGACGACAAGAAAGGTTCTAAGAATAATGCCAATATCCAAGGACAATGACTGCCGCTCAACATACTGAACATCAAACCGCCATCGATCTTCCCAACTCAATGCGATGTTTCCATTGACCTGAGCCAACCCAGTTAGCCCCGGCTTGACCCTAGCTCTTCGACGGGCCCAATGGGGCATTTCCTCATAGGTATGTAGAAGGCAGGGTCTCGGTCCAACAATACTCATGTCACCGAGGATGACATTAAAAATCTGGGGTAATTCATCGATTTTCAATCGCCGCATCACCCGCCCGACAGGCACGACATCGGGATCTGTCCCCAAGGTTTGTTTGGGTGTCCTGCAAGGATCGACATACATCGTCCGCATCTTCATGATCCGGAAAAGCTGCCCGTTCAGGCCAACACGTTCCTGAAAAAACAGGACCGGTCCTTTTGAGGTGCACTTGATTAGGAGCGCCGACAAGAGTAAAAACGGCCCGACAACAAGCAAGGCAATTATGCACAAGCATATATCCATCCACCGTTTACATAAACAGTAGATCATCATCGCTGATATTCTCCGAGCAGTAAAAACGCTTCCCCAGCTTCGCAACCAATATGAGTACCACGAATGGTTGCAAGAGCACGAATGGCGGCAATGGATCGGGGTTGATTGTCAGCTTGCAATTGGGATTCATAACACGCCATGGCTTGACACTTGGTATCCAAAGTCTTGGTGATATTCACAAACACATTAGGTTGGAACGTCGCCTCCAGGTATGGTGCGGCCAAGAACGTCTCTGAAAGCGTTTCATAGGCCAAGACTCTTCGAATTCCCCGGGCCTGTTCCAGGTAGGGACGGGATGCGACCATAGCCGCGTAAGCGATTGCCTTATGGTCGAAATGTAGATCTTGAGAAAAGGGAATATACATTTCATCCGGGTTGACCAGGTTGATGACGTCCTGCACAACCTTGTTGACCTTATATACGGGAGTACTTTCGAGCATTGCTGCGGGAAGATCTCGAAAAATCACCTCGTGGACACCCAGCACCTCTGCCGCCCTTCGACATTCAGCACGAGTAGGGATCCAAGCCTCCTTCGGCCACAGGGGGTGGTCTCCCTCGCCAGGACCAGTGAGCACTGCAACAATCACCGAATGCCCTTCTGCCGCAAGTTTGGCGATGGTGCCGCCTACACCGAGCACCTCGTCGTCCACATGCGGAGCAAGCACCAATATCTTCATTAATTGTTCCCTTCAATAATGACCATAAACTCGCGATTACTATATTTGTTTGAAAACCCGTGAGATGGCCTCAACCCCAGCCCGCATAGACAATTTTTGGAAATAGAATTGTCGTCCTCGTTCACCCATTTTTTTTCTTTCTTGGACATCGAGAGCCTTCATGCGCCTAACAGCCTCCGCGATTGAAGACGGATCTTCTGGATCGCAGAGAAGCCCACCACCGGATTGTAGAATGAGTTCAGCAGCATCTCCTCTAATTCCGGCTATTATCGGGCACCCAGCGTATAAATACCCTTGGATCTTCGAAGGTATGGTCACCTCAAACACAGGATCTTTCTTGAGATGAACAAGTAGTGCATCAGCATGCTGAAACACCCTAGATATTTCCGATTCCGTGACTCGTGAAACAAATTTCACATTTTGAATATTTTCCTGAATTACCCGACCCTGCAGGTGTCCAAATTCTGTCCCATCGCCAATAAACCAGAATTGGATGGCAGGGCATTGGACCCATACCAGGCAGGCCGCATCAAGTACCGAATCCAGGGCTTGCAGCCGTCCCATCGTCCCGGCATATACAATATTAAAAAAGGAATGTTCCTTGTTCATAAATAGAGACCCAGTTGAATTAATTTCTGGAATGCTGGGAATTAATTCCTGACACCAATTATAGATCACGGAAATTCTGGAGGATTTTACGCCTCTTTGTTCTAAAGCCCGCTTAAAGCCTGGAGATTGCACGATGAGATGATCAGCCTTGTTGTATATATAATCACATATTTTATGAAGAAGCCATATCGCTGGTTTGAATTTCATCATGCCTGAACGTGTCACAGATTCAGGCCATAAATCCTGGACATCGACAATCACCTTCGATCGAGAAAAAAACCCGATTACTTTTGCGCATGCAGCCGCCGTAGGCAAATTATAAACATAAACAATATCAGGTTTACTTACTAATAACGGGCCGAACAGCATTCCGGAAAACATAAAACTAACATAATTCAATATCCGTTTAAGCCCCATAGTCCCATGATTTGGGTAGAGAGCGACACGTATAACATCAATGCCTGATACCTTTTCCCGGCAAAAGGGAAGGAGTCGGTAGCCAGGATAGAGTTTCCCGGAAGGGTAATTTGGGAATCCTGTGAGTACCTCTACGTCATACCCTAATTCAATTAATGCTTTAGCAAAAGGAACCCCTTTTAAAAAGGGTTCCGGCTCAAACCACTGGGAAAGGATCAATACTTTCATTGCACCCACTAAGGCTTCATTGAAACTGGATGATCTTTGGCCATCTACTTATGCCAGACGTTTCGATTTACGTAATCCACATAACTTAATATAATTCGCACAACCTTCTCCGATACATTCGGCATAGAATAATCTGCCACTCGCCTTAGTGTTCGCTCGTCGCCACGCCCCTGCACCGCGAGGATCCCTAACGCTTGGTGCACCCGGTCCAATTCAAGGCCAGTCATCATGACAGCCCCCTCTTCCATACCCTCCGGGCGTTCGTGCGCCTCTCGCAGATTCAGTGCGGGAAAGTTGAGAATGGAAGATTCTTCATTGATGGTTCCGCTATCGGAAAGGGTTGCCTTGGCCTCCATCTGAAGGCGCACGTAATCCGTCAAACCCAAAGGTTTCAACAGTTCTACTTGTGGGTGGAATGTGATTCCCAAACCTTCTAGCCGCTTTCGGGTACGCGGGTGAGTGGAGACAATAACTCTATGCCCATATGTCTCAGCCAGGTTATTGAGAATTGCAACCAGTTTGTGAAAGTTGCCATCAGGCTCAATATTCTCCTCGCGATGAGCACTTACTACGAAATATTCTCTGGGATTAAGCCCTAGGTCTTGGATGATATTGGAACGCTCGATTTTTGGAAGGTAGTGGTTCAACACCTCAAACATCGGTGATCCAGTCTTAATGATACGATCTGCTGGCAATCCCTCGCGGAGTAGGTATTCCCGAGCGATATCCGAATAAGTTAAATTAATATCGCTTATGTGATCGACAATTTTTCGATTTGTCTCCTCGGGTACCCGCTGGTCGAAGCAACGGTTACCAGCTTCCATGTGGAAGATCGGTATTTTTCGACGTTTGGCTGCAATGGCCGCCAAACAACTATTTGTATCACCCAGGACAAGAAGAGCATCTGGTCGGATTTCAGCTAAAACTTCGTCCACCTTGATGATCATTTGACCAATTGTCTCAGCCGCAGTGGCCCCAGCAGCACCAAGAAAATGGTCTGGCTTTCGAATCCCAAGGTCGTTGAAAAATATCTCGTTCAATTCAAAGTCGTAATTCTGGCCCGTGTGGACAATCACATGGTTCATGGACTGGTCAAGGCGGGCAATCACTCTAGAAAGCCTAATAATCTCAGGCCGAGTGCCTACAACCGTAACCACACAAAGTTTTTTCATGGTCATTTCATTCCTGTGGTTTATATCAGTTTCAGATTTAAACTTTTTCGAACCAAGTGTCAGGTTGATTTGGATCATATGCTTCGTTCACCCACATGATTGTCACTAAATCACCAACACCGGTATTGGTAATGGCATGCGTGTATCCAGGAGGAATGTCAACCACCTCCAGTTTTTCCGAGCTAACTTGGTAGGTAATTACGTCCTGGGTGCCGACTTTCCGAAAACAAATGGTCGCAAAGCCAGATACGACCAAGAACTTTTCGGTTTTTGTATGGTGCCAGTGATTACCCTTTGTGATGCCTGGTTTCGAAATATTAACTGACACCTGGCCACGCTCAGGAGTGCGGAGGAACTCGGTAAAAGACCCCCTAGGGTCCGTGTGCGTCTTGAGAGAATATGCGAAAGCATCTTCCGGCAAATTCGCCAGATACGTGCTGTATAGCTTCCTCGAAAGTGGATCCTCAAAATTCGGCAGAGAAAGAACCTCTCGAATAGACCGGAAAGCTCGAATCCGATCCACCAACTCTTGCACAGTGGCCTTGTGGACAACAGGAACTTGGCAATAAGCACCATCTTGTGATGCGCAACCATCGATTGCTCTGACAAATTCATTCATGAGGTCATCGATGTAAACAAGATCTAGTTCAACAGTTGGATCATTGATTTCTACAGGTAAATCTCGAGCAATATTGTGACAAAAGGTAGCTACTGCGCTGTTGTAGTTCGGGCGACACCACTTCCCAAACAAATTAGGCAGCCTGTATACATATGTATGGGCCCCAGTTCTTTGCCCATAAGCAAACACAGCGTTCTCTGCATCCCTTTTACTCAATCCATAGGCATTTTCTTTGGCCGCTTGGGTTGAAGAGGAGAGGATGATTGGGGTGATTCTCTGGCCATCGTCGAGAACCTTGATTACCTGCTCGGTGAGTCTGGCATTTCCCTGCTGGTAGTCTTCAATTCGCGGAGGACGGTTCACACCTGCAAGGTGCACGATGACATCTGCCGACAGTACCAGATCCGAAAGCAGTGTTTGATCATCACTGACATCGAAACCGACAGCCGTATACCCAGGCCGTTGACCCAGAACGGACATTAGGTTCCGCCCAACGAACCCATTTGACCCGGTAACCAAAACATTAATTGTCACTTGGTCCTCATATTTCAACCATTTCACCCCGAAGGGCCTTTTGCACACAATCCAATTTGAGCAGAAGAGCCTTCATACCCTCAACGTCAAGAAGCGGCACGTTGTGAGAGTTATAGTCTTCCACCGAACTCAAACTACCCTCGCCCTCCGTAAAAAACTTTCCGTAATTCAGATCCCGATTATCTGCAGGAACCCTGTAATACCCCTCTCGGTCCTCAGCCACGGCCATTTCTTCACGGGTAAGGAGTGTTTCGTAGAGTTTCTCACCATGTCGAGTACCGATAATCGATAAGGGTGCACTTTGACCAACAAGAGAATGGAGAGCCGCTGCGAGCACCTCGATAGTACTTGATGGAGCCTTTTGAACAAAGATATCTCCAGGATCCCCATGTTCAAAGGCATATAGCACCAGATCCACAGCGTCCTCGATAGTCATCATGAACCGGCTCATGGCTGGGTCAGTTACCGTAATTGCGTTCCCTTGTTGAATCTGCCTCAGGAAAAGCGGAATGACCGACCCGCGGCTAGCCATGACATTTCCATACCGGGTCACACAGATGGTGGTAAGGGGAACGGCAACACGCGATTTTGCAACGGCCAACTTTTCCATCATGGCCTTAGAAATACCCATAGCATTTATTGGGTACACGGCTTTATCAGTACTAAGAACAATAACCCTAGATACACTTGCAGCAATGGCAGCATTCAAAACATTCTCTGTGCCAATTGCATTGGTTCTAAGTGCTTCAAGCGGAAAAAATTCACATGATGGAACTTGCTTGAGGGCAGCTGCATGAAATACAAAGTCTACTCCCTTCATGGCATCCCTAAGACTGGATTCATTCCGAACGTCACCAATATAAAAACGTAAGTTGTCATTCGAATAGCGCTTTCGCATATCATCTTGTTTCTTCTCATCTCTTGAAAAAATCCTAATCTCACCAATATCTGTATTCAAAAAGCGATCCAGGACAGCATTACCGAAGGTGCCAGTGCCCCCTGTAATTAGAAGTTGTTTTTTCTTAAACATGTCTTCTCCTTTTAAAACACATTCCATGTTATCAACAAAATGATCAAGGTCCTATTCTATTCCACTCGAGTTTCTGTTGAGATCACTCGAACCCAATTCATTTTAAACAGCTCAATACCTTACCGAGTGCATTTCGGGTCGACAAAACATCAACCCCTTGCC
>Ga0214216_1000495_pt1 | contig 13457 bp, 13 predicted proteins | sample TroBogypolimnion_12_FD_153054 | JGI IMG/M metagenome (GOLD analysis project Ga0214216, IMG submission 153054) | Freshwater microbial communities from Trout Bog Lake, WI - 27JUN2007 hypolimnion | ecosystem: Environmental > Aquatic > Freshwater > Lake > Hypolimnion/Profundal zone | place: Trout... | reverse complement strand
CTTATCATTGATTGTGATTTACGTCGTGCTTCGCAACACAAAATATTTAACATTCCAAGAGAACAAGGGTTGACTGATTATCTATTCAGCGAGTACCATAAGATTGATGAGAGCTTTTTTAAACCTACGCAGAGTGACAATCTTTTTATTCTAACTGCGGGTAATAAGATTCCAAACCCTAATGAAATACTCGGTTCAAACAAAATGCAGGAACTCATCAAGTCGCTTAAAGGGCGCTTCGATAGAGTGCTTTTTGACAGTCCCCCCCTCTTTTTAAGCGACGCAGCACAGCTTGCCCATTCGGTTGAAGGTATTCTACTTACGGCTCAATTATACTATACCGATAGAACGCCATTACAAGAGTTTGCTTCCGATAGTTATTTAAGATCCCACATACTTGGTATTACACTTATTGATCCACGAAAGGCTAACCGATATGGTTATGGAAAATATGGTTATGGAAAATATGGTTATGGAAAACTTTAAGGGAAAAACTATATAATTTCTAACGCGCTAAAATCATTTCACCAATTCTTAAGGTTTTAGTGCTGAGCACTTAGCGTCACTCAGGATTACTATTTTCTATGCTTACTAATTCATCAATCCTCATCACCGGCGGTACAGGTTCCTTTGGCCACGCATTCGTTTCTCAGACACTTGTCAAGTACAACCCCCGTCGCCTTGTCATCTATTCGCGTGACGAGATGAAGCAGTGGGAAATGGCCAAAATTTATCAAAATGATGATCGGGTGCGATTTTTCATCGGTGATGTGCGCGATAAAGATCGTCTTGCCCGTGCACTAAATGGTATTGATTATGTTGTTCACGCAGCAGCAACCAAAATCGTGCCAACGGCAGAATACAACCCTTTCGAGTGCGTCAAGACCAACGTCTTTGGGGCTATGAATCTTATTGACGCATGCATAGACCAAGGAGTTAAACGCGTGGTGGCGCTTTCGACTGACAAAGCCAGCAGTCCAGTGAATCTTTATGGTGCTACTAAACTAACCTCAGACAAGCTTTTTATCGCTGGAAACTCATACTCTGGCGGTGCAGATACACGTTTTGCAGTGGTACGTTATGGTAATGTTATGGGCTCACGCGGGTCAGTAATTCCATTTTTCATGGCCCTCGCCGAAAAGGGTGTGTTGCCAATTACCGATGAGCGCATGACACGCTTCATGATCACGCTTGAGCAGGGTGTTGATCTCGTCTGGCATGCATTTGAAGATATGGTGGGTGGCGAAATCTATGTAAAGAAAATACCTTCAATGACATTGCTTGATATTGCCCGTGCGGTTGCACCCAATGCTCACTATGATATTATCGGTATTCGGCCAGGCGAAAAACTTCATGAACAGATGGTAAGCTTTGAGGACGCGCCCCATACCTATGAATATGCTGAGTATTACAAAATTCTTCCGGCAATCTATAATTGGAGTTTGGATTCCATACGAATAAACGATGGGAAAAAAGTTGCATTGGATTTTATCTACTGTTCCGACAATAACACTGAATGGATGAGTGTTAATATTTTACGTACATGGATTCAGGAAAACCGTGAACATATTGGCAAGATTTGATTGAATTTAGTATTACGGTCGACACTATATATGTCAAACTGCTTTCTATATTCGGGCAATAGTTAAAATTTTATGAATATTTTCTCAGGATCAAAGGTTTTAATTACAGGTGGGTTAGGCTTCATAGGATCTAATCTTGCATACTCACTTGTAAATTATGGTGCCGATGTTACGCTTGTGGATAGCCTCATTCCGAATTATGGTGGCAATTTGTTTAATATTTATGGAATAGAAGATAAAGTACGTATCAATTATTCTGATGTAAGAGATCAGTACAGTATGAACCATTTGATTAAGGATAAAGATATACTTTTTAACTTGGCAGGCCAAACCAGTCATATTGATTCTATGCAGGATCCTTATACTGATCTTGATATTAATTGTAGATCTCAATTATCCATTCTCGAAGCATGTCGCTGCTATAATCCTGATATTCGTGTGGTTTTTGCGAGTACCCGTCAAATGTATGGTCGACCTGACTTTCTTCCTGTAAATGAGAAACATCCTTTGCGCCCTGTGGATGTTAACGGAATCAATAAAATGGCAGGGGAGTGGTATCATATTCTTTATAATAATGTCTATGGTATTCGTTCCTGTGCTTTGCGTCTTACCAACACTTATGGACCTAGAATGCGGATTAAGGATGCGCGTCAGACTTTTGTAGGAGTTTGGATTCGGCAACTTCTTGAGGGCGGAGCAATTGATGTTTGGGGTGGAGATCAATTACGTGATTTCACGTATGTCGATGATGTCGTTCAAGCTATGCTGTTGTGCGTAATCAACAATGATACATGGGGTCGAGTATTCAACCTGGGAGGGGAGTCTGTTGTCAGTTTACGTCAATTGGCGGAGTTGTTGATTGATATTAATGGTCAGGGATGTTATAAATTGAAGGAATATCCCCCTGAACGAATGAAAATTGATATAGGGGATTACTATTCTGATTTTGACTTGATCAGTAAAGTAACGGGTTGGCAGCCAACAGTTACTTTGGCAGAAGGGTTAACACAGACATTGGATTTTTTTCGTTCTCACAAAGCTCATTATATATAATCCAAGTAGTGCATGAATAATAGAATTTTACAGACGGATCCGCTAGCAGGGTATTTGGCCCAAAAAGAGGAATTGGATCAAGCTATTATGCGGGTTATGAATCGAGGATCATACATTTTAGGACCTGAAACTGAGGATTTTGAGTGTGAATTCGCGAGATATCTTCAATCTGATATCTTCGCTGTAAGCGTTGGAAGTGGAACAGAGGCTCTGCATCTTGCGATGCGAACATTAGGGATTGGTCCAGGGGATGGAGTTTTGACTGTCTCTCATACTGCAGTAGCAACTGTTGCAGCAATTGAATTATCTGGAGCCGTGCCGGTCTTAGTAGATATTGATCCTGTCCGAATGACTATGAATCCACAAGCATTGCTTGAAGCGATTGAAATTGCACGTTCGAAGGTCATAGGGGATCATAAATTACCGAAAATTAAAGCAATAATTCCGGTTCATCTTTATGGGCAACCAGCAGATATGATCTCAATTATGTCCATAGCAGAGAGATATAACCTGTTTGTAATTGAAGACTGTGCTCAAGCACATGGTGCACACATTCAAGGTCGTAAAGTTGGAACATGGGGAGATATTGGAGCCTTTAGTTTTTATCCAACAAAGAACCTTGGAGCATTTGGAGATGGAGGGGCTTTGGTGAGTAAAAACCAGGATATAGTAAAAAAAGCAAAGTTAATACGGCAATACGGTTGGAGTGAGCGCTACATAAGTCAAGAGCAAGGAATGAATACAAGGTTGGATGAACTACAGGCAGCCATTCTCCGTGTGCGCTTGAAATTGTTAGATCATCAAAATATACAACGAAGAAAGCATGCCGCTGAGTATAACAGATTATTAGATGGTAAAGGATTAATCGTTCCACTTGAGGCTTTGGGAACACATCATGTTTATCATCAATATGTAGTTAGGACTGATAGATGTGACGATCTTCGAGCATTTCTGGATGCAAATGCTGTTTCCACTGCCATTCATTATCCTCAGCCAGTACATAAGCAACCAGCTTATCAAGGGCGTATTTCTTGTATGAGCATGTTTGAAACGGATAAACTATGTGGAAATATCCTGAGCCTTCCCATGCATCCTTTTTTGACGGATATCCAGGTTCAAAATGTATGTCGTCTTGTTCAAGAGTATACTAACCTGCCAAATCATTTGAATTAATCAGATAGAATTTTATTAGAGTAATAACAACAAATTATGAAAATTTCGATCTGTATTCCTGTTTATAACGCTGAGGCAACAATAGAAAGTCTTGTAGCTTCTATTGAGCAAGAGTTAGCAGGTTATGAGCTAGAGCTAGTGCTGGTCAATGATGCAAGTAAAGACAAAAGCGAGGTCATTTGCGAAAAACTTGCACTTAGGAACGATCGAGTGAAATTCATTTCTTTGCGTCGAAACTATGGAGAACATAACGCTGTAATGTGTGCATTAAACCATATTACTGGTGACTGTGCTGTAATTATTGATGATGATTTTCAGAACCCTCCCATAGAAATTATTGCTTTAGTTAAAGAGGTTCAAGGTGGTTTCGATGTAGTTTATTCCTTCTATGCAGAGAAAAAGCACAATTTATTTCGTAACATTGGCAGCCGATTTAATGACGTTATTGCGTCATGGTTGTTAAATAAACCTAAAAATCTTTACTTGTCTAGCTTTAAAGCTATTCACCGTGATGTTGTTGAAGAAATTATCAAGTATCAGGGGCCTTTCCCTTATATTGATGGATTGATCTTTCGCATAACTGACAATTATACTTCAGTTGAGGTTAAACATCAGCGTCGTGAAATAGGGAAATCCAACTATACCATAAAAAAGCTTATCTCTTTATGGCTTAACATGTTCATTAATTTTTCGATTAAACCATTAAGAATATTTACGTTGATAGGGGCCTTAATTTCCATTATAAGTGTATTTTGTATCGTGTATATTATATGGGATAAGATCACTCACCAAAATATAACTCAAGGTTGGGCTTCAATTATGGTAGCACTAGCTTTCTTTTCTGGCATTCAGTTGATATTCCTTGGACTTATGAGCGAATATTTAGGAAAAAATTATATGACTGAGAATAACAGTCCTCAATGGACAATCAAAAAGAAATCATTTAATAATCTATAATTCGGCTTATTTCGAGTTATTATCACAATAAAATTTTATTTCAAATAATACTATATTGTATAAAAAAAGCTTTCAAATTGTTAAATTTGCTATAGTTGGCTTTTTAAATACCAGTCTTGGAATTGTCTTGTATATTTTTTTTGTTAAGCAAGGTGTCTATTATCAATATGCTCTTATTATTGACTATGTTTGTGGAATTATGACAGGGTATTTTCTTAATTCTTATTGGACTTTTGCTGGTGCAATTAATTCCAAATTTGTTTTTATTAAATATGTAACAGTATACTTGTTTTTATATTTTGTAAATAGTTTATTGTTGGAATTTATTGTAAAACATTGTTTCATTACTCCGATATATGGGCAAATTATAGCGTTTAGTGTAATTTCTATTATTAGTTTTCTTTTTCAAAGATCTTGGGTGTTTAAGTTAATGGTATCTAAAATACACAGATCATAAGTGGGGTAAATTAAATGCTTGAACGTGTTGAAGAGTATCGCTACATGGCAGAGAATGAGCGTGAACATTGGTGGTATCAAACCCTTCATAAAATAACTTTTGATGCAATCCATGCGCAATTTTCTCATAAGGATATTTCTATTCTCGATGCAGGATGCGGTACAGGAGGGTTATTAGTGTTTCTGCGTCAACATGGTTATTCTTTATTGAGAGGATTTGATCTTTCTGAAACAGCCGTTAAATGCTCATTAGGACATGGATTTGATGTATCCCAAATGGATATAGCTGATTTTGCAGGCCATTTTCAGGGCGAACATTTTGATGTTATTGTGAGTAATGACACTCTTTACTATCTTAATGATACGTCGCGCCGTTATTTTTTTGAGAACTGCTATACATTATTGAACCCCGGAGGGTTAGTTATAACCAATCTACCTGCGTTGAATTCATTTGCAGGTATTCATGACCTTGCGGTTGGAATAAAGAATCGATTCACTCAATCTGATCTTTCTCGCATGATCGATTCAGTTCAATTTGAGGTACTGAATATGGCTTTCTGGCCTTTTTTGCTTTCCCCGCTTATATTGTCAGTGCGCGTTTTTCAAAGGATCAAACTGAAGGTTGATCCTTTAACTGAAATCCGTTCAGATGTTAAAATGCCTCCTTCGTTGATTAATCGTTTTTTTTTAACAGTATGCAGATTAGAGTCATTGGTGTTTAGCCGAAAGCCCTTTGGAAGTTCTTTGTTCTTTGTAGTGCGCAGACGTTAAAGCTGACTTCTTTTTATTTTCACCCCACTCCTTGATGGGAGAAGCTTCAATCGGAAAAAATGAATAATTTACTATCAATAACGAAAGTCTTCAATAGGGCTTACTGAACAAATTATTTGTTGAAAATAACGGAATTTATTTCAATAGCACATAAATAATACAATTATAATAACTCTGTAAAATATTTATTTATAATAAGTTAAATATTTTCAGTCCCAGCACTAATTAATTGAGATGATGGGTTATGATAAAAATACTATGAAAATAAAAAAAATCAACAAATATGCAATAAATACGCCATTTATTAATATTTTTATTAATATTTTTTGTATTTCTTTTACTATCATAATAGTTGGTTTAGTGTTATTGTATAGTAGATATGGAATTGATTTTACAGATGAAGGTTATTATCTTGTATCAATATCTAATCCATTTATATTTAATCCAGTCATTAGTATGTTTGGATATATATATTATCCACTTTATAAACTTGTAAGCGAAGATATTGCTTTATTGAGACAAGTAAATATAATAATTACCTACACTTTGGCATGGATAATTATTAGTTGTTATTTAAAATCCATTTGCAGTAATATTATTAATAGATTAAGTCGATTAATAATATCCGCAGCAATTGCAACAATATCATTAGTATCTATATTTTTAAATGGCATGTGGTTGCCTACACCAAGCTATAATAGTTTAACATTTCAGGCATTGCTAATCACAGGAATAGGTCTTCTTAATTTTAATTCAGATAAATTAAGAGTAAGCTTATTCGGTTGGATAGCAATAGGTATTGGGGGTTGGTTGACATTTATGGGTAAACCTACTAGTGGTATAATATTATTTGTTGGCATTTGCGTGTATATAATATTTACACGAAATAAAAATTGGAGGTTTTTTAGTATATCTATATGTACGGCATTGTTGTTATTAATTATAAGTGGTTTTGTTATAGATGGCTCTGTTTTTTCATTCATTAATCGTTATGATAACGGCATTAAATTAATGAGGTTACTTGATGCTAATTATACTGCTACAGAGGCTATTGTCAAATTGTTAAAAATTCCTAAAATAATATTTTCTTTAGCTTGTGTTGCAATATTTATTACATTACTTTATTTAAAAGTGTTAATTAAATCAAGAGCTTTAAAAATAATCGGATTAGCAGTATTTGGTTTAATATTTATTGGGTTTCTATTTTTAATATTTGGGATAAGTAAAGATGAATCATATTTATTATCAGTAGAAAAATACTTGGTCTGGTCTTTACCATGTTTGTCTATATGCTTTGTTATTGTTATTCTATTTAATAAACACAAAGAAATATCTTTAGAGCAGTTGGCGCTTCCTATTTTATTTCTTGTGTTTCCACATATTTATGTATTTGGAACAGATTTTAACTATTGGGTTGCAGCTAGAGCCGCTGCCTTTTTTTGGTTAATTTCTTTTTTAATGCTTTTGGTAATGTCAGTTAATAAGAATCACCTAAAAATTACTATAATATCGATCTGTGTTGTAGTGCAATTATTAACAGTGGCTATTGTGGTAACAGGTTTAACAATACCATATCGACAACCTCAATCTTTGTTTCAAAATAGTTATTCAACTGTAATAGGAAAATCTAAATCTACGCTCATTCTTTCTAATAGTTCTGGACAATATATTGATAATGCTATTAAATCAGCAAAAAAAGCTAAATTTAAGGAAGGTACATCTGTCATCGACTTGACAGGACGTTCACCGGGTATGCTTTACGCTTTGGGAGCTAATAGTACTAGTCAGGCATGGATAATTGGAGGTTACAAAGGCAGTAATCAGGTTGCTGAGGTGGCATTAAAAAAAGTTTCAGCTGAAGAGCTTGCTTCTGCATGGTTGCTATTTGAACCTTCTGGTCCAAGAAGTATTTCAATTGAAGTGCTTAAAAGTTTTGGGGCTGATTTCAATAAGGATTATGAGGTAGTTGCGTCATGGATGACGGCTAATAAGGTTGGTGGATATGAAAAACGCCAACTTCAGCAGCTCTTAAAACCTATTCGTTCCTTTTCTACTGCTATTGAAGCTTGCAAGGCTAAAAGAAAGGCAGAAATGGTGAAGTGAAATATTGCCATATTGCCTCTCACAATAATAGTACTACAAGTAAGGCCAAAATAATCATACAGCGGGTTCTTACCAATCTACAATAAACGCATTACCCCATTTCTGACTACGATAGAGCAATGTATTGATTTTGTTAGGCACCCATAGCAAAAATACATCAACCAAAACATAGGAAGAATAAGCAAAGTATGAGCGCGACAATCCCATACGGACTTCAGGATATTAACCAGGCTGATATTGATGCCGTCGTTGAAGTGTTACATTCCGATTTTTTAACACAAGGCCCCGTGGTCCCTGCATTTGAAAATGAAGTTGCAAAATATTGTGGCACACGGTATGCTGTGGCTGTTAACAGTGCCACAAGTGCATTGCATATTGCATGTTTGGCATTAGGTGTTGGCAAAGGGGATATCGTCTGGACATCGCCGATAACATTTGTTGCAAGTGCCAACTGCGCTTTATATTGTGGTGCAACTATTGATTTTGTGGATATTGATCCAAAAACATACAATTTGAGTGTTGATCGCTTAAAAGAGAGACTTGAACAAGCAGAGCAAGCCTCCAATTTGCCAAAAGTTGTTATTCCCGTACATCTCTGTGGTCAACCTTGCGATATGGCTGGTATCCATAATCTGAGTCAGCGCTATGGTTTCAAAATCATTGAAGATGCCTCACATGCTATTGGGGCACGTTACCATAACGAACCAGTTGGCAACTGCCGCTATAGTGACATTACGGTGTTTAGTTTTCATCCGGTCAAAATCATTACAACAGGGGAGGGTGGAATGGCGCTGACTAATGACCATCAATTAGTCAAACTGATGAGAATGCTCCGCAGTCATGGCATAACCAGCGTTGCAGAAGATATGCATCCAAGACACTCCGAAGAACTCTGGAACTACCAACAGATAGAACTTGGGTTTAATTATCGCATGACCGATATCCAAGCCTCATTGGGCTTGAGCCAGATGCATCGGCTTGCTGATTTTGTTGCTAAGCGCCTTGATATCGCAAAAAGGTATGATTATAATTTATCAGCTCTACCGGTGGTTACACCATGGCAACATCCCGATGGTTATTCCAGCTATCATCTCTACGTTATTCGATTGAAACTTGATAAAATAACCAGGACACATCGCCAGGTGTATGAAGCATTAAGAGCTGCAGGGATACTTGTGAATCTGCATTACATTCCTGTCTATCGCCAACCATTTTATGAACAGATGGGGTTCAAAGCTGGGTATTGTCAGGAGGCTGAACAATATTATTCAGAGGCGATTAGCATGCCAATTTACGCTGTGTTGACAGAAGAACAACAATATCAGGTGGTTGCCTCATTGCGACAAGCAATCATTTAATGAACATTGCCATCATTCCAGCTCGAGGAGGTAGCAAGCGTATCCCGCGTAAAAACATTAATGAGTTTTGTGGTAAGCCGATGATTGCATGGTCTATTGAGGTTGCTAAGGCCTCAGGCTTGTTTGATCGGATCATTGTTTCCACTGATGACATTGAGATTGTCGAAGTAGCGAAACATTGGGGAGCTGAGGTTCCATTCATGCGACCTTCTGAACTTTCCAATGACTATGCTGGCACCACAGAAGTTGTTGCGCATGCCATTCAGTGGTGTTTAGACCATGGACTTAGTGTTGAAGCAGTATGTTGTATTTATGCTACAGCTCCATTTATACACGTTTCAGATCTTAAACGTGGTTTGGATGCTCTTGAAGGTGGAGAATGGGCCTATGCATTTTCAGTGACCAATTTCGCTGCGCCAATATTTCGCTCATTCAAACAAACAGCTTCAGGTGGTATCGAAATGTTTTTTCCAGAATACTTCTCATCTCGTTCGCAGGATTTACCTACAGCTCTGCACGATGCAGGTCAGTTTTATTGGGGACGACCGTCAGCATGGTTAAAGGGGATACGGATATTTGATTACCATTCCGTACCTGTCATAATACCCAGTTGGCGAGTTCAGGACATTGATACACCTGATGACTGGCTGAGAGCTGAACTTATGCATGAGATACTAATTAAATCGAAAACTATCAATTGAGTCAGTCCATCCTCATCCTCGTAGCACATCCTGATGATGAAGTTCTCGGTTGTGGTGGTACAATCGCTAAACTTGCGAATAAAGGGGCAATCATTCATGTCGCTTTTTTTGCGGATGGTGTCTTTGCACGAAAAGGCGAACAAGTTCAGCAGCAGAAAGAGTTGCATAGTCGTCGCATGGCAGCAAAAAAAGCCTGTGATATTTTAGGAGTCAAATCAGTGACTTTTGGAGACTTCCCTGACAACAGGATGGACACTGTAGCACTTCTCGACATTACCAAAACTGTAGAATCACTGATTATTGAATATCAGCCAGATACTGTTTTGACCCATCATGCCGGAGATGTGAATATTGATCATTCCCAGATGCATAAAGCTGTTGTTACAGCATGCCGACCACAAAATGGACAATCTGTCAAAACTCTTCTTTGTTTCGAAGTGCCATCCAGTAGTGAATGGCAACTTCCTGGCAGCGCACCAGCTTTTGACCCAAACTGGTTTGTTGATATTTCAGCAACCCTTAGCTGTAAAATGGCAGCTTTGGAAGCTTATGCTTCAGAGTTACGTGACTGGCCCCATCCGCGCTCAAGGCAAGGTGTTGAGCACCTTGCGCATTGGCGTGGAGCAACGGTTTGTGTTGATGCAGCTGAAGCGTTTATAGTAGGCCGTCATATCGCATGAAGGTTGTTTTTCGTGTTGATTCGTCTTTCCGTATGGGTTCCGGTCACTTCATGCGTTGTTTGACTCTGGCAGAAGCTTTGCATGCACAAGATGTACAGGTCAGTTTTATTTCTCGTGATCATCCGGGAAATATCGTTCACATGCTTCATAAACAAGCGATACCAGTCACAGTACTTCCAGCTCCAACGATAAGCGAGTCATCCCATTGTGAAGATTATGCCGAATGGCTGGGAGTAACGCAGGCTGAAGATGCAGCAGAAACCCTTGAAGCTCTTTATGGTAGATATCCGGATTGGCTTGTGGTTGATCATTACGGTCTCGGTATTGAATGGGAACAGCAGGTACGATCGAATGTAAAAAAGTTGATGGTAATTGATGATCTTGCAAGCCGTAGTCACGATTGCGATCTTTTGCTCGATCAAAACTATTCAACAGAGGGAGAGCAACGCTATGCAAAACTGGTACCTGTTACATGTAAGCTTCTGCTTGGCCCCCGATATGCTTTGCTCCAGCATGAATTTCGTTCGATTCGCGGACATCTCAAATCGCGGAAGCATAAGTTAAAAAGGATACTTGTTTTTTTTACAACAGGTGATGATCAAGGCGAAACACTTAAAGCCATGCATGGTATAGAAAGTTTTGGTCCAGTTGAACATGTTGATGTTGTTGTAGGCCTATCAAATTTAAGTAATGCGGAAATCATTAATAAATGCCAGCAGTTAAAGTGGGTATATCACTGTCAGATAGATTACATGCCAAAGCTTATTGCGGAGGCAGATCTTGTTATTGGCGGTGGTGGATCAAGTAATTGGGAACGGTGTGCGCTTGGTGTACCCTCACTGGTTACAATCCTTGCAGAAAACCAGGCTCCCATTACCGAAGCGCTTGGTCGAGCAGGAATCATAGATAATCTTGGTTGGAACTCTACCTTGCAACCCTCTGATTACGAAAAAGCACTTAAAAATATTACAAGTAACACTCTTGAGGAAATGTCCGAAAAAGCCACAAAACTCGTTGACGCAAAAGGCGCTGAACGAGTAGCTGCAATTCTTTTAGATAAGCAATAGTATTTATGAATTGACTTAACAGTATGACTCCCCAAATCAGACCATTTCAAATCGCAGGACGGAGTATCGGTCCTAATGACCCACCCTATTGCATAGCCGAAGTCGGCATCAACCACAACGGCGACCTTGACCTTGCAAAACGCATGATTGAAGTTGCTAAGGAGGCGGGAGCGGACGCAGTCAAGTTCCAGACTTTCAAAGCAGAAGAGTTCTGTGGCGATCCGGAACAGACCTTTACCTATCAATCGCAGGGGGAGTCAGTAACGGAATCAATGCTCGAAATGTTCAGACGTTATGAGTTTCCAGAAGAACATTGGCTCGAAATAAAAACTTACTGCAAGACTGTTGGTATTACCTTCTTTTCAACCCCGCAGAACCGAACAGACCTTGATCTCTTGTTGAAATTAGGTGTGCCCGCAATAAAGGTTGGCTCTGATGATTTTACCAATCTGCCGTTATTAAAAAGCTACTCAGTGACAGGGTTACCCATTATTGTCTCTTGTGGTATGAGCGATTTAGCGGAAGTCCACCAAGCACTCGAAATCCTTGGTTGGTTTAATGGATATCCTGCGGCACTGCTTCTATGCACATCGCAGTATCCGACTCCACCACAGGATGTCAATATCAAGAAACTGATTACACTTCAACAGGCTTTTCCTGGTTTGCTTTTAGGTTTCTCAGACCACACCCAGAGTACCCTGGCAGCAACCCTTGCCGTTGCCCTAGGAGCGCGTATCTTTGAAAAACATTTTACCTTAGATCATAATCTTCCAGGTCCAGATCACTGGTTTGCCGAAGACCTTGAAGGCCTGGCCAAATGGATAGATACCATCCGTCAAGCAGATAGCATGTTAGGTAGTCAATTTGTGAGACCTACAAGCGCTGAGCATGATATGCGAAAATTGGCACGTCGAAGCTTAGTAGCACTGTGCGATATATGTGAAGGTGAATGTTTTAACTCGATAAATTTGGGGCTTCGTAGACCAGGCGGTGGCCTTCCGCCAATGATGATAGAGCAGATGTTTGGGGTGAAGGCATCTCACAATATCAAGCGGGGTTCGCTTCTTTCACTTAAAGATATCCGTTCATGATCAAAACCAACGATAAATTTCAAGATTTGTTTTCAAAGTTGACTGATTTTAAGCCAAATCGTTTTCATCCTCTTGTCTGGATCAATGGTGATCCACAGATTGGCGAGAATGTACATATTGGCTTTTTGTCAGAAGTAAATGCAAAGGGGGCTCGTTTAGAAATTGGCGATAACTGTGATATAGCTTCTTTTGTTGCCATCAATTGTGCAGATTCACATAAGAAATGCATTGGACTGATGGATGAAGTGGAACGGAATGATATTACCATTGAGCATCATGTTTTCATAGGGTCTCACTCTGTGATTAAAGGCGGTGTACATATTGGTCATCATTCTGTTGTTGCAGCAGGTTCGATTGTTGGACCATGTGAAGTGCCGCCCTATTCATTGGTTATTGGTAACCCTATGGTGCTTAAGCCGGGCTATTACTTGCCGCAAATAAAGGAAAGATCTTGATTCCCCATA